>Ga0208894_1000324_pt1 | contig 37994 bp, 36 predicted proteins | sample ETNtaG_12_FD_185752 | JGI IMG/M metagenome (GOLD analysis project Ga0208894, IMG submission 185752) | Marine microbial and viral communities from oxygen minimum zone, Eastern Pacific Ocean - ETNP201306SV49 (SPAdes) (version 2) | ecosystem: Environmental > Aquatic > Marine > Oceanic ...
GGAAAAGAATTGCTCTGATGACAGTGTTTTTGTATTGAATTCGGGTAAAATCTTTTTTAAAAAGATTGAAAAGGTATAATCAGATGTGATATTATCTAATATCAACAAACCTCCTTGTTTTAAATGATTTGCTAACAAAATCACTTCATCATTTGTCAATTTTAGATAACCATTATTACATATAAGTATAATAGGATAGGCTGATATATTTTTTTCTGAAATAAATACATTTTTTTCTATTGATAGCGATATTTTTGCGCTCTGATCTAAATAATTAAGCATATTTTCTACTCCTGTCCCATCACATTCACCCATTAATAAGACTTTTTGGTTTTGGGCAAATAACAAAGAGTGAAAAGAAACAATTATTATTCCTAATATTATTATAAATTTCTTCATCATTATTTACAATTTAGGTTTTAATTTTCTTTAAATGAACAAACAGAAAGCAATTCTTAAAATTTTATTTTTTATATCCTTTACTTTCTTGTATCCACAAGAGAAGGATTTTGAAAAATCTATTTCTGAAACCGAACAACAGATTCAAGCTTTAAAAAATGCTATTAATAAAAATAATAATGAAATCAACACCTTAAAAACAAAGGCTCAGCAAACAAATAAGATTTTAAGCATCACAAAGAGGAATATTCAAGACTCTACAAATCTTATAAAAGCATATGATAAAAAGATAAATTTATATAACAAGCAGTCAACCAATTTAAAGAATGCAATTATTGCTAATAATAATGAAATGGAATTGATTAAGCAGCAATATGCAGAGAGATCAATTAGTTTATATAAGAAAAAGAACCAAGATTTGAGAGGTCTAATTTTTAATTCAAACAGCCTTAATCAGATGACCTATAGAATTAAATATTATAATATTATTTCAGATTTAAATCAAAAGACTATAAATAAACTACAAACGTCTCAGTTTTATAATAAGAAAAAGAATGAAGAGATTAGGGGTTTGTTAGAAGATGTAGATAGGAACAAAGGCTTAAAAAATCAGGAACTCCAATCTTTAGATAAGAAAAAGAAATACCAAGAAAGATTATTATCTCAATTAAAGCAAGAGCAAGTATCAGTTAAGCAAGAAATACAAAAACAAACAAACCAGATTAACGCATTGGAGGCATTACGTAAAAATATTATTGAAGCAAAAAAGAAATATGATTCAGAGCAACTTGCAAAATTGAAAACAATAAAGACAGATATTAGGGAATATAAAGGACAGCTCATTTGGCCTGTTCAAGGAAAGATTAGTAAAGGTTTTGGGCCACAATGGAACCCAAAACTAAATACAACATTAGACAATCCCGGTATTGATATTACAGCTAAATCTACAACTCCAGTTCAAAGCGTATTTGATGGCTTAGTTACGACTATTACATTTATATCAGGATATGGCACAACTGTTATTATTGATCATGACAATGGATATTTTACAGTTTTTACTCATTTAGAGAATTTATTAATCAGTGAAAATATGCTTGTTAAAGAAGGACAAGAAATAGGTTTTGTTTCAAATAATAATATTATACACTTTGAAATATGGGGGAATAATCAAAAATTAAACCCAACAAAATGGATTAAGAATGGATATAAGTAAATTACAGCCAGAATCGTTCAATCATATTCAGTCTATCGTAGATAAGAATAGAATTGGCAATGCATACCTTATTCATGGTCCAAGTGGTTCTGGAAAAGAAGCCTTTGCCTTAACATTCGGTAGTTTAATTACTGGCTTTGATTTAGAATCATTTATCAATAATCCCAATATTTTCCTTATTCTTCCTGGAGATAAAGATTTTTATAAAAACTTATTTAAAAGTTCAAAAATGGATGAAAAAGAATACCAAGAATGGAATAATTATTGGAAAGAGAAACTATTATTCCCACTAAAGAAGAAAAAACTATCTAATAGTAAACGTATTCCTATTAATGTATTAAAAAATCTAAAGAAAAATATCTTTTTTAAGTCTGATCGTAGAAAAGTGGTAATTATTTTTGATGCACATGCTTTATCTGAAGGGTCAGCTGAGTCTGCCAATGCTTTATTAAAAATTTTAGAGGAACCACCAAACAATACCTCGTTTTTATTGGTATCAGAATCAATAAATCAAGTTGTACCTACTATTTCATCAAGATGCCAAACAATTAACATCCCAAGAATTGAATCCAAAAATCTTCATGATCTTTTAGATAGAAAGAAGAATTTTGATGCAGATATTTTATCATTTCTATCTAATAATAACTTAGATAAAATAGATTTACTTGATGAATATTCTAAGGAATCTATTCTAGAGATTGTTAATAAGTACATTGATGCTATTCAATATCACACTCCAGAATCAGTTTCATTGTTTTCTGAGGATATGATACTCAACTTTAATAGCAAGAGAGAAAAGTTTTATTTTGAATTAAGCATTATTAAGAAATGGCTTGAATGTACCTTATTAATTCAAGAGTCAATCTCTCTACCATTTCATTGGAATGATTTCACTGATTTAGGACAAGATTTTTTATCAAAAAATTCAAATTCGAGCATGTTAGACTTATTAAAAGAAATTGAAATTTGCTTAAATAATTTGAAAGCAAATAGCGCTCCAAAACTATCCATAATGAATATGATTATAAATAGTCATAACTCATTAAATTAGAGCATGAAAAAATATTATATCACAACACCAATTTATTATGTAAATGATAAGCCTCATATAGGTCATGCATATACTACTATTTTGGCAGACACTTTATCAAGGTTTAGAACTCTTATAGGAGAACAGTCTTTTTTTCTAACAGGACTAGATGAGCACGGACTGAAGGTGCAACAAGCTGCAGAAAAAAATAAAGTGACTCCAGAAGTGCATTGTGATACAATGGCTCCAGCGTTTATAGAGCTATGGGAAAAACTAAATATTAATTATTCTGACTTCATACGTACTACAGAAAAACGTCATACAACGATTGTACAAAGTATCCTAAGTCAAGTATATGAAAATGGAGATATATATCAAGATGAGTATGAAGGATGGTATTCAATTTCTGAAGAAAGGTTTATTACAGAGAAAGAAGTAGAAAGCGGTCTTTTTGGCGAAGCAAAAAAGATTAAAGAAAAAAACTATTTCTTTAAAATGAGTAAATATCAATCAGAATTAATCAAAAAAATTGAAAGCGATGAACTTTCTATACAGCCTAAGAGTAGGAAAAATGAAGTATTAGGCTTTTTAAAACAGGAACTATCTGATTTATGTATCTCTAGACCAAAGTCTCGCTTAGAATGGGGCATAGAAATACCATTTGATAAAGATTATGTAACATATGTATGGTTTGATGCGTTGATTAACTATATCTCTGCTCCAAAATATTCTGAAGATAATAAAAATTTTGAATTACACTGGCCTGCGGATGTTCACTTAATAGGTAAAGATATTCTCACCACCCATTCAGTATACTGGCCTACAATGTTAATGTCATTAAATCTGCCTATGCCAAAAGCTATTTTTGCGCATGGCTGGTGGTTAACTGATGATGAGAAAATGAGCAAATCTCTTGGGAATGTTATCAATCCTTTAATGCTTATTGATGAATTTGGTGTTGATCCTGTGAGATATTATTTAATGAGTGAAATGGTTTTAGGGTTAGATGCTACATTCTCAATGGATTCTTTTACTAGAAAGTATAATAGTGATTTGGCCAATGATTTAGGAAACTTAGTAAGTCGAGTTTGCACCCTGATTAGCAATAATTTTGATGATAAAATGCCAAAATTTCAAAACAAAGAAAGTGACCTATCAAAAAGTTTTAGCTCTATTGATATAAAAGAACATCTTGATCAGTTTAAGATGGATAAACTTCTTCATGAAATTATGACATTTATACGATCAGTAAACGGTTATATGGAAAAACATCAACCATGGAAAATGATTAAAGAAGATAGAGAGTCAGCTGGAAATATTTTGTATCATGCAGCAGAATCGCTAAGAGTTGCTGCCATCATGCTTTCTCCTGTTATGCCAGAAAAGTCTCAAGATATTCTAGACGCACTAGGAGCTAAGGATTCTAAATTAGAATGGGGTACGTTAAATCCTGGCGATAAAATCTCTAAAGGAGACCCAATCTTTCCGAGAATTGTTCAATGACATTGATTGATACGCATGCTCATTTATACTATGATCAGATGTATAATAATCTGAATACTGTTTTAGATGAAGCAACTGAAAATGGTGTCACAAAAATTGTATGTATTGGAACCGACTTAAATACATCTAAACAATCCGTAGAAATAGCCAATAAATATGAGAATGTTTATGCTGCAGTGGGTATTCATCCTCATGATTCTAAAGATGTTACCAAAGATTACCTTAAAGATCTTGAAGTCTTAGCTTTGAGCAGTAAAAAAGTAGTTGCTGTAGGGGAAATAGGAATCGATCACTACAGAAATATATCGCCAAAGGAAATTCAAGAAAAGGTAATGATAGAGCAGATGGAATTAGCTCAATCATTATCGTTACCGATTATATTCCATAATCGTGATGCAGACAATGATATTATCGAGATTCTTAAACAACATTCATTTAGTAGAGCTATAGCACATTGTTATTCGAGCGATTTAAGTTTTGCTGAACAATTGATTGATTTAAATGTCCTTCTATCTTTTTCAGGTAATGTTACATTTAAAAACTCTATTAATCAGTCTGCAATTAAAAATATCACACTAAAAGATTTTGTTTTAGAAACAGATTGTCCTTTTTTAGCTCCACAGCCGTTTCGAGGCAAACCCAATGAACCAAAGTATGTTAAAGATATAGCATTATTCATATCAGATTTATTAGATATCGAATTTGAAGAGATAGCGATTCAAACAACAAATAATGCTGAATCATTTTTTAAGATATAATGGTTTTTGCTAAGAAAAAGTGGGGACAAAATTTTCTTGTAGATAATAACCTGTTAGAAAAAATTATTAAGACCATTAATATCAAAGATACAGAGCATGTATTAGAGATTGGCCCAGGACAGGGGGCATTAAGTGAAAAATTAGTTGATGTGGCAAAGAGCTTATCTATGGTTGAGATAGACCCTGATTTGATTGAGAGACTTAAGGTTCATGAAAAACTATCAGGATTGACAATTATTAATCAAGATATTCTAAAAGTAGATTTAGAGAGCCTATCAATTGACTCTCCTGTAGTTGTAGGCAATATTCCATATAATATTACCTCTCCAATTATTTTCTGGCTTATTGACCACTTTGATTATTGGGATAGAGCATACTTAATGGTTCAAAAAGAGGTTGCTCAACGTTTAACGGCATCAATTGGGACCAAAGACTATAGTAGAGTTACTGTGATGACCAGTCTTTTTTTTGATATTGAGATTTGTTTCTCTATTTCCCCCAATGTTTTTCTTCCTAAACCAAAAGTACAATCTGCATTTATTTCTATTACAAAAAGATCAGATTTTGATCAAAAGAATGTCAATGTTAAGAAATTTAGCCAAGTAGTAAGAATGGCCTTTAATCAGAGAAGAAAAATGTTAAGAAATTCATTGTCAACGCTAACTATTAACTCAGATAAGTGTAATATAGATTTTACGAGGAGACCAGAGCAATTAACAGTCGACGAGTTTATTGACATATCTAATAATATTATATGATAATTGGCATTTCTCGTTTTTATCGTTAAGTTTCCGCACTATGATAGAAGTAAAGATCAAAGATAATGAATCGCTTGAAAGAGCGTTAAGACGTTTCAAAAAGAAATGGGAACGTTCTGGCGTGCTTAAAGACGTAAAAAGAAAAGCTTTTTACGAAAAACCAAGCGTGACAAAAAGAATTGCGAAAAAACAAACTATTCGCAGAGCTATTAGACTAGCAAAATTCAATAATTAGTCTAATAACTCCTCTTTCTATTTTCCAAAAAATGTTCTAATCTCCGATATGCTTATAAGAAGTGCATCAGGACTCAGAGGTATTGTAAAAGATGATTTCAGTCCAGAAATGATTGATCAATATGTTGCCTCGTTTATTTCTAATCAAAATATTACATCATGTGTTATCGGAAGAGATGGTAGGTCTTCAGGTAAGGATATTGCACAATGGGTTGTTAATGCTTTAACTAATTATGGAGTTAATGTTGATAATTGTGACCTTGCAACAACACCTACTATGCAGTTAATGACAGAAAAAGATAAATATGATGGGGGAATTGTAATTACAGCTAGTCATAATCCATCTGAATACAATGGATTAAAATTCCTTCAAAAAGATGGAACCTTTTTATCTCCAAATCAATGCAATGAATTATTTGCATCTGTCGACAATAAGATTCATTTAGATCAATCAGAAGAGACAGGCACAATATCAAAATATGACTCTGCCAACGCAGAACATATTGCAAAAGTAATTGATGCAACATGTATTGATTCTAAAAGTATTGCTTCTAAGAAGTTTAAAGTAGTAGTAGATGCAGTAAATGGAGCAGGATCTACTATCTTACCAAAACTATGTGAAGATTTGGGGTGTCATGTAACAACAATTAATTGTAATGGAGACGGTAATTTCACTAGAGTGGCTGAACCTCTTGCAGAAAATTTAAATAATTTAGAAGAAAAGGTATTAGAAGTTGGAGCAGATATTGGATTTGCTACTGACCCAGATGGAGACAGACTTTCTATTGTTTCTAATAAGGGTTATGCTATTGGAGAAGAGTATACTTTAGCCCTATCATTTAAAAATTTTATTAACTATCAAGACAGTATGATAGTAACAAATTTGTCTACATCGCGAATGATTGATGATATATCATCAGGTTCAATTAGAACTAAAATTGGTGAAGCTCATGTTGTTGAGAAGATGAAAGAGTTAAATATTTTAATTGGAGGAGAAGGAAATGGAGGGGTGATTCTAAAAGAAGTACATCTAGGCAGAGATTCTTTAGTTGCTATTGCAATGATATTGAATCTTTTATCAAGAGATAACAAATCTCTTAACGAAATTATCTCTGAAATTCCTTCATATATATTTATCAAAGATAAAATTAATATAGACAACTCGATAGATTTTGATAGTCTTGCTACTCTATTCGATTGTGACGAAATTAATACAGAGGATGGAATTAAATTTACTTGGCCTGAAAAATGGATTCATATTCGAAAATCCAATACTGAACCAATCATTAGGATTTTTGCTGAAGCAAAGACAGAAAATGAAGTAGATGATTTAATTCAAACTTTAAAAGATTATTTAAAATGAAATTATTAGATAAAAAATATTCTCCTTCCAACTTAGAAGATAGATGGTATAAATATTGGTTAGAAAAAGACTATTTCTCTAGCCAACCTTCTGATAATAATTATACTATTGTTATTCCTCCACCCAATGTGACTGGAAAATTAACAATGGGGCATGTATTAAATAATACAATACAAGATATCTTAATACGAAAAGCAAGAATGGAAGGGAAAAATGCTTGTTGGGTGCCTGGTACCGATCATGCGTCCATTGCAACTGAATCAAAAGTAACAAAAATGCTTCAAGAAAAAGGCATTGATAAAAAAGATATCTCAAGAGAAGATTTTTTAAAACATGCATGGGAATGGAAAGAAAAATATGGCGGAATTATTCTTGAGCAACAACAAAAATTAGGTCTTTCATGTGATTGGGGTAAGCTAGCCTTTACTATGGATGAAGAATATTCTAATGCAGTATTAGAATCATTTGTAAGATTGTATGATAAAGGACTCATTCACAAAGGAACAAGACTAGTGAACTGGTGTCCAAAGTCTCAAACTGCTTTAAGTGATGAAGAAGTTATATTCAAAGAAGTGCAAGGAAAATTATGGTATATAAAGTATCCAATTGAGGATTCTGATTCATTTGTTGAGATTGCTACTACTAGACCAGAAACAATGCTTGGTGATGCTGCTATAGCAGTGAATCCTTCAGATAAACGATTTAAAGACTTAATTGGTAAGAATGCAGTACTACCTCTTGTCAATAAGACTATTCCAATTATTGCTGATGAGATGGTTGATCCTGAATTTGGTACTGGTTGCGTTAAGATAACACCAGCACATGATCCAAATGATTATAATGTTGGTATGTCCCATTCTCTTGATATGTTAAATATCATGAATCCAGATGGATCAATCAATTCTAATGCTCCTGATAAGTATGTTGGTTTTACTAGAGAAAAAGCTAGAAAGCAGATTATAAAGGATTTAGAGACAGAGGGTTCATTATTAAAAGAAGAAGATTACCTTCATAAAGTCGGATATTCTGAACGAGGCGATGTTCCAATAGAATATTATCTATCAAATCAGTGGTTTTTAAAGATGAAAGAATTGGCGAAACCCGCCACAGAAGTTGTTAAGTCAGGTGAAATAAAATTTTATCCAAATCATTGGGTAAAAACATATGATCATTGGATGGATAATATTCAAGATTGGTGTATTAGTCGTCAACTATATTGGGGACATCGTATTCCAGTATGGTATAAAAAAGGATCGGACCATAGTAAACAAGAAAATTGGTATGTATCCATATCTCCACCAGAAGATATTGAAAACTGGGAGCAAGACGAGGATGTTTTAGATACTTGGTTTAGTTCATGGTTATGGCCATTTGGAGTTCATGGTTGGCCTGATAATGAAAAATTGATAAAACAATATTATCCAACCGATATACTAGTTACTGGTCCAGATATCATATTCTTTTGGGTGGCACGAATGATTATTTCTGGAATAGAATTCTTAGATGAGATTCCATTTAAAGATGTTTATTTTACGAGCATTTTACGAGATAGTACGGGAAGAAAATTGAGCAAGTCACTTGGGAATTCACCAGATCCTATAGAATTATTTGAAAAATATGGAACCGATGCGACTAGATTTTCAATTATGTTAATGTCTCCTCAAGGATCAGATGTCTATTTCTCTGAAAATAGCTTAGAAATAGGTAGAAATTTTATGAATAAGATTTGGAACGCCAGCAGATTTATTATGATCAATCATGATAATAATTTTAGTGAAATAATAGACCAAGATTCATTAGATAATTATGATAAATGGATACTATCAAAATTAGATACCACTCTTGAAAAAGTGAATATGCACTATAACAATTACCAATTTAATGAAGCAATAAAGGTAATTTATGATTTTACATGGAATGAATTCTGTAATTGGTATATTGAGATTGCTAAAATTAAATTTAATAGCTCAGATCAATCAGAAAAAAATAATGCGTTCCTTGTTGCAAGGGATATACTAAAGAAAGTTTTATTAATACTCCATCCTATTTCTCCATTTATTACTGAAGAAATTTGGAGTTACTTAAAAAATGAAGATGACAAAGACATCATCGTGTCTTCTTGGCCAAAAATGGGGGCAGAGGATCTTCCATACAACAAAGACAGAGTTACATCTCTAAAAGAAATTGTTGTTGCCGTTCGTACGATTCGATCAGAACTGAATGTTGCTCCTACAAAGAAGATTGATGCATTGATATCAATTAAAGATTCTTCGGATAAATCATTATTTGATGACTTAAAGGGCATGATTATGTCTTTAACAAATCTAGAAAGCCTTAATATTAAAATGAATTTAGATAAACCTGCCCAATCTGCAGTTGGTATATGTAAAAGTTGTGTTGTATATGTTCCATTAGGAGACCTAGTCAATCCAGAAGAAGAAATCTTGAAACTGGATAAAAGATTACAAGAGATCGATGGTTTTATAAAAGAGATTGAAACAAAACTAAACAATAAGGCATTTACAGACAAAGCACCTGAAAAAATTGTAAATCATGAAAAAAGTAAATTAGATGATTTTATTATTGAAAGAGAAAGAATAATTGCCAATATTGAGATGTTAAAATGAAAAAATTATTAATAGCATTATTTGCAATAAATATTCTTCTTGCTCAAGAAATAGAATCAGTTGAGAATAATAGGACTTTAACTATATATAAAGATAGTTTTGCTATTATAAAAGAACCAATTTTGTGGAACTTGAATGATGGGAAAAATATTACATCTTTTAACAATCTTTCTCCAAATATCATACTTGATTCACCTTTTTTAAACATTGAAGGCGTAGAAGTAAAATCGCAAACACTAAATAAAAACTTTTATTCTACGGATGCTTATCTGAAAAAAAATATCGGATCATTAGTGGAGGTTAAACCAATAAATGATTCATCAGTTCAAGGGGCTTTATTAGATTATAATTCTTCTGCTGTATCTATTAATACAAATAAAGGACTTATTATTTTTCAACGATCTAGAGTTGAATATATTGCACTCAAATCATCACAAGTTCAAAATAAATTTACTCCACAGATTTCATGGGAAATTTTTTCTGAAGGGCTAGATAATATTACAGCAGAATTGACCTATTTAACTTCAGGATTTAGCTGGAAACCTATCTATAAATTACAACTAAGTAACTCGGAGGCTACTGCAGCCTTAAGTATTAGTGCTGAAGTAGTAAATAATTCCAATATGAACCTTTTAGGGGTTGATATAAAAGTTGTAGAAGGTTTAGTTCCTGTAGGCAGTAATAAAAGATCTCAAAATATGAGTATGGTTGCTTCTCGAGGAGACATGTCTGATAAAACATCCACATTAGGAGATTTTTATATTTTTAATTTGGGTAGCAACTTGAATTTAAAAGCTTTAGAGACTATCCAGTTTCCTTTGCTAGATGAATTATCCATAGATTATGAGAAAAAATATATATTTGAAAATGCTGAACAAGATCAAAAAGATGAACCATTAAGTATTGAAATTTCATTTGAAAATTCTAAAGAAAATAATCTAGAGCTACCATTACCTTCTGGTGTTATATATCTTTATGAAAAAGATATAGATGGCGCTTTATCTTTTATTGGCAAGAATAATTTATCCGCATTATATAAAGGCGGTAGTGCTGTATTAGACGCAGGAAAAGCATTTGATATCATAGGTAAACGTCGAATTCTAAATTTTGATCGTCAAAATAATAGCGAAGAATCAACTATATCAATTCAAATCATTAACACTTCTAATGCATCTATAAAAGTTAAAGCAATTGAGAAGATTTTTGGAAATTGGGTTATTAAAGAATCTTCAAGCATGTATATAAAAGAAGATGCATCTACTATTTATTTCCCACTAGAAATTGAGCCTGATAGTTCAGAACTTATTACCTATACCTATAGAAAAGAATGGAAGTAATGTCCATTTATGGAATTCAATAATCCTTCTAATTTATTAGAAACTCCTATTCAATATATTAAGGGTGTTGGCCCAAGAAGAGCTAAAGTTTTAGAGTCTCTTGATATTCTTACAATAAAGGATTTATTATATTATTTCCCAAGAAAATATCTAGATAGAACATCGCTTCAGGTCATCGGTGATATTAAAATAGATAATGAAGTGAATATCATAGGAAGAGTAAAGTCAGTCAACTTAAGGAAAATGAAACGTGGCAATTTTTTAACTGCTACGCTTGCAGATCATACTGGGTCTATTCGATTAATGTGGTTCAATGGATCAGACTATATATATCAATCTTTAAAAGAGGGAGATTTACTAGCTGTGCATGGCAAGGTTGCTGATTACAAAGGGAATCTACAGATTGTACATCCTGAATATGATAAATTAAATGCAAACGAGATATCCCTTAGTACTGGGTTCGTTATTCCAGTGTATCCTTTGACAGAAGATTTAAAGAAATCTGGTCTTGATAATCGAAACTTAAGAAAGATTATACGTCTTGCACTAGACTCTGTTAATAGTATTGAGGATCATTTTACAGAAGAACAGCAAGATGATTTTAAAATTTGTTCTTTAGACTCTGCATTGAGGAATATTCATTTTACAAAGAAAGTTGATAAGCTCAAGGAATCAATTCACAGGCTTAAGTTTGATGAACATTTTTTCTTACAAATTCTTTTGGCATTACGAAAAAAGAAAATAAAAGAGAATCGTTCTGAGCCTCTCAGTTTCAAAACAAAAAATTATAATCAGATATTAAAAAACTTAAGTTTTGAACTAACCAATAGTCAGAAACAAGTTCTTAGAGAAATTATTGATGACTTTTTATCAGAAAATCCTATGAATCGCATGATACAAGGAGATGTTGGTTGTGGAAAAACAATTGTTTCAATTTTAGCATCTTCTGTTGTCGTCGAAAATGGTTATCAGGTTGCAATAATGGCACCTACTGATTTATTAGCAAAACAATTATACAGAAACTTTAAAACAGAGTATGAAAAAATTGGAATTGAATGTTCATTATTGGTTGGTAGCTTGAAAAGCAAACAAAAAAAAGAAATTTTAGAATCAATTAAACAAGGTAAATCAAAAATTGTTGTTGGTACACATGCATTATTCCAGAAAGATGTTATCTTTAAGAATTTGGGATTATCAATTATAGATGAACAACATAGATTTGGAGTTAATCAAAGACAACTGCTCTTAAAAAAATCTAGCGTACCTAATTTAATGGCAATGACTGCAACCCCTATTCCAAGAACGTTGGCAATAACATACAACGGAGATATGGATTTATCTCTTATCGATGAATTACCAAAAAATAGACCCGATATTTTCACTTCTCATATTGAAAAAAATAATTTAGATACTGCTTATAATTTTATTCGTGAAAAAATAGGAATAGGAGGACAAGCAATCGTTGTATATCCTCTAATTGAAGAAACTGAAAAGCAAGATCTCGATGCAGCATCTGAATCCTATGAAATGTTGAAGCAAAACATTTTTCCTGACTTAAATGTTGCATTAATGCATGGAAAATTAGATGCTGATAAGAAAAATGAAGTAATGCAACAATTTATGAGTCATGAAATTGATATTCTAGTTTCTACTACAGTTGTAGAAGTCGGTATTGATAATCCAAATGCATCTGTTATATTAATTAATAATTGTGAGCGTTTTGGTCTAAGTCAATTACATCAATTACGAGGAAGAGTAGGTAGAGGAGAATTAACAAGTTATTGTATACTATGTAGTGATAGCGAGTCTCCTAATACGAAACAACGACTAAACATATTGACTAAAAGTAGAAATGGTTTTGAGATAGCTGATGAAGACTTAAAGTTAAGAGGTCCAGGAGAATTCTTTGGCCAAAGACAAAGTGGCTTTATTAAATTTAGAATTGCTGATTTAACAACTGATGGACCAATTATTAGAGATGCTAGAATGAAAGCTTTTGATATTATTGATAATGATGCAAATTTAGAGTCTCCAATCAATGCTTTGATTAAAGAGAGATTTGATAATGAGTATTTAAAACTATTTTTAAAAACAACTGTTAATTAGAGGAAAAAAATGACAACAAAACCTTATACTGAGAAACAACTTTTTGACTCACTGATTTCTCAATCAGTATATGGTGTCTGGATTGCTTTAGGAAAAATACAAAATCCTATGACTAATGAGACATCAATAGACTTAACGCAGGCATCTATTCAGATTGATATGCTAGATATGATCAATAATAGAATGCATGCAAGCCTTACTGATGAAGAAAAAGAGTACTTAGATAAAGTATTATCAGAATTAAAAATGAATTACATAGAAGTTGAAAAGACTGAAGATGCAAAACCTGCAGAAGAAGCTTCTACTGATTCAAAAGAAGAGACCAAAGAAGAGTCTGAAAAGTAAATTGAGTTTTTTTACAACGTATAGTAAAAAATTAGAAAATCTAATAGCTGGAATTTTATTTCTGCTTACTTTTGCTATTTATTTTTCAACAATGGCACCTACTGTTTCTTTTTGGGATACTGGAGAGTTTATTGCCACATCTCATATACTGGGTATTCCTCATCCACCAGGTAGTCCACTATTTCTATTGATTGGTAAATTATTCACATTGATCCCAATTAGTGCGGATATCGCTTTCCGTATGAATATATTTTCTCCACTCATTAGTGCTGCTACTATTAGTTTGCTATTTTTTATTTGCAATGAATTTATAGATAGGTTGGATAGTAGAGATAATGCAAAGCACTTTAAAATGTGGTCTTCATTAACAGCATCATTAACCTTTGCTTTTACACATAGTCATTGGTTTAATGCTGTAGAGACTGAAGTCTATGCATTTAGCGGTTTTATGACAGCATTAGTAGTGTATTTAATCTTAATTTGGTCAAAATATAAAGATGAACCACACAGCGCTATATATTTAATGGGAATTGTATATGTCATTGGTTTAGCAACAGGAGTACATTTATTAAATCTGCTTACTATACCTTTTATAGGATTGATTATATATTTTTCAACATCAAAATTTTCTATTAAAGGTTTACTAATTACTCTAGGCTTATCATTGTTAACATTTATTGTAATACAGAATGGTATTATTAAAGGATTTCCTACTATAGTATCACAAATAGGCTTTCTAGGACTTTTATTGTTATTAGCAGTGATACTCTATTTCTTATACAATAGTATTATCAATAAAAAGACGCTTGTATCACTTGTTTGCACATCTTTATTATTAATTATTGTTGGCTATTCAACCTATTTTGCAATTTTTATTCGATCAGGTCAGAATCCTAATATTGATGAAGGTAATCCAGAGACAATAGTGGAGGCAACTTCCTATTTAAATCGAGATCAATATGGTGCAATGTCATTACTACCTAGAAAATTTGACAATTTACCATCAAAAATTTCTATAGTAGGAAGTCCTGAATATCCAGATTTTCAATTTTCTAGAAAACAAAATTATAGCTACATAACTCACAATATTCCTAAACAGATTAGTTTTCTATGGAGTTATCAGATCAATAAAATGTATACAAGATATTTTTTATGGCAATTTGCTGGAAAGGGTCCAAGCACAGACTCTTTTGTTTCAGATTTTGGGGCATCTCCTAAGCAAGATGGCGTAGATTGGAGACAATTTGGTTTACCGTTAGCGCTAATTATGGGATTCATTGGCCTATATTTTCATTTTAGAAAAAATAAATATGATGCATTTTCATTACTGACATTATTTATCATGACAGGGATTGCAATTATTTTCTATTTGAATCAAGATAATCCGCAGGCAAGAGAGAGAGATTATTCTTATGTTGCAAGTTTTATGGCATTTTCTATATGGATATCGATAGGAATCTTTAGTACGATTAATTATATAGGTGATACCTTATTAGAAAAATCTATTAAGCTCAAAGCATCTTATTTCATGATAACATTGTTTATTGTTTTTATTCCATTAAGAATGTTGATTGCAAATTATGATGAGCATGATAGAGCAGGAAATTATATTGCTTGGGACATGGCCTATAATATGTTACAAACCTGTGAACCAGATGCAATTTTATTTACTAATGGCGATAATGACACTTTTCCTTTATGGTATTTGCAGGAAGTAGAAAAAATTAGAACTGATGTAAGGGTAGTAAATTTAAGTTTATTAAATACACCATGGTATGTTACTCAACTACGAGATAAAGAAAATTCATTTATCTCTATGAGTGATAATGAGATTAACAATTTAGATTTTAAAAAATGGTCGTCAAATACCATTTCTGTTAATGCACCTATAGATGAGTTAAATCCTAATGGCATTATTGAATGGGAATTAAAGCCAACCTATATGGATGTAGCATTGCGTATTCAAGATCTAATGGTATTAAGGATTATTAAAGACAATAATTGGAATAGACCAGTATATTTTGCTGTTACAGTATCGCCAGTGAGTATGCTTAATCTTGAAGACTACTTAACTATGGAAGGTTTAGCATATCGTCTAGTAAATAATAAATTATATCCAATTGATCAAGATAAGATGACCAAAAATTTATTGTCAGTAGTTGGAAATGAAAATTGGTTTACAGATTATGATGCAAGTAAAAGTTCGATTGGCGAACTTGTTATATCCAAAGATTATCAGCTAGGGTATATCTACAGAAATCTTGCTAATGAAGATGTTTATGTGGATAGGCAGGTTGGAAGACTTATTCAAAACTATCGTACGGGGTTCACACGATTAGCAATCTCTCATTATCTGGATAATAATCTTCAGAAGGCAGAGATGGTATTGTTAGAGATGGAAAATACAATGCCTAGTAACGTCATTAATATACCATCAAAAGATCTTCAATATCAAATTTCACAGATTTATAATGGAACCGGAAACAAAGAAAGAGTGAGATATCATCTAAAAGAATTAACCCAAAGAGATGATTTGAAAATGGATGATTATTTATTATATGGTAAGTCATTTATTAAAAATTTAGATGACTATCAAGAAGCAAAAATAATTTTCAAGACTATATATGATAATTTCTTGATTATTGAAAGAGCAATAAAAAAACAAGGATTCACTACTACCAAAATTACTTTACAAGAGTGGCAATCTTGGCAAGAGACTTTACCTGAACTAGTATTTTTATTATATCTGTGCCATCGAGAGCTAGAAGAGTATGATGAAGCAACTATGTTAATTGAAAATTGGATGATACGCAGTCCAGAAGATACGGATGCAGCTAAACTGATTGATGAAGTTCAACAACTAAAAGAACAATGAAAATAGTATCAATTATTATCCCTCATCATAATGGGAAAGATCTTTTACATAATTGTATTAATTCTATTTATAATAACATTAGCATAGAGAATTTTGAAATTATTGTAGTGGATAATGCTTCGAATGATGACTCTGTTCAAAATATACAAACGTTATTCCCTGATGTAGTTATTGTTGGCAATAAAGAGAATATTGGATATAGTGGAGGATGCAATATTGGAGCGAAACATGCAGAGGGGAAATATCTAATATTTTTAAATAATGATACTGAGCATTCTAATCAGTGGATAGAGAAATTGGTAAATTTCTTAGATAAGAATCCTGACGTTTTTGCTGCTCAACCTAAGATATTAAATATTAACAATAAGGAATATTTTGATTATGCTGGCGGCGCTGGAGGATTTATTGATCATTTTGGTTTTCCTTATGTGAAAGGACGTCTTTTTAACACCTTAGAAAAAGATACTGGCCAATATAACAAAGAATCAAAGATATTTTGGTCATCAGGATGCGCTATGATTGTTAAAGCTGATATTTTTAATCAATTAGGTGGATTTGATGAAATATACTTTGCATACATGGAAGAGATAGATCTATGCTGGAGAGCACAGGCATTAGGATATAAGGTTTTTTCGGTTCCTGATTCATTAATTTATCATTATGGAAAGCAAACAATTAAAGAAAATACTATTAAGTCTCATTATCTAAACCATCGAAACTCTTGGATTTTATTTCTTAAAAACTCTTATACCTTTGATTATGGTACATTAATTGTTAAACGCTTGCTATTAGATTGGATGGCTTTAGTTTATTCAGTTCTCACATTAGATATAAGAAGATTTATTGCAATAGCCTTAGCAGAGCTATGGTTGTTATTGTTTGCGATAAAGATAATCAATGTTAGAAAGAACAATCATATTGCTCATTTAGATAATATCTACAACAAGAGTATAGCAATCGATTATTTTTTTAGAAGAAAAAAATATTTTTCTCAAATTGAGGATAGTAAGTCTTTATAAATATTATCTCTTTGCGAATCTAAATAAATCATCTCCCTTAAAAGCTCTTTTTGACCAAGCTTTTGCATTATTTCACCAATCTTTTTCCCATGGAATTTCAAAAAGGTGTTTGTGTAGTTTTCTTGATTATAATTATCTACCACTTCGGTTAAATTTTCTACTACACTATTTAATGCTTCTCCACATGCATCTATTTCTCCATTGTCAAACAGTTCATATGTAAGATATGTTGAAAATCGAAGTTTTCTTAATCCAACATTTTCTGTTAAAAGATTGATAAGAACAATGCGTTGATCCCAACCTCTTGAAAAATTAGAAGCATTCGAACGAACAGCAATTGATCTTGCTTTTTCATAATGGCTACTTCCACCTAGATTGGACCAAGTATCTAGCTCTGCTCCTAAGATAATGTTGCCGTAAAAACCTAATAAGCTCGAAAGAGGATCAAAATATACGCTATCATAATAAAGAGCATTATTTTGACTTAAAATAAAACTTGAACCCTTGTCAAAGAAATGTAAATCTGTATTATTGCTAAACAATGATTGAATACCATAAGATTGAGTGCTACCTATATTGGCATTTCCTTCAAAAAGAAGCTGGATATTAATATTGATTTCTAAATCACGATATTCTTCATTCCATACAGTATATTCATAAAACTGTTTAATATTATTTTGTAATTGAAATAAAGATGTTTTTTCATCTGCTTTTAATAGACGATCATCAAATGAAACAAAAGCTTCTTTAAATTGAGCATTTAGCAGCGAAAAGAAGGAAAATAGTACAATATATTTATTTAGTTTTTCTAGCATAATAGATAGATATATTTTTTAATTTACAAAATGACAGTAATTAAAGACATACTTAAGGAAAATAAACGATTATATCGTATATCTAAGATTATTAGCGACTTATCTCACGAGATAGAAGTTCCAGCTTTTCTAGTTGGTGGATGTGTGAGAGATTTATTGCTAGAACCTAGAAAAAATTCAGTAGATATTGATATTATGGTTGAAGGAGATGGTATTGAATTTGCCAATGCATTAGGCAAAAAGCTCAAAGTATCCACTGTAGTGCCATTTCCAAAGTTTGCTACTGCACGCATACCATATAAAGAATGTGAAATTGAGGTAGCGTCTGCTCGATTAGAATCCTATGATCCCAAATCGCGTAATCCTAAAGATATTATTATGACCGATATCAATGAAGATTTACAGCGTAGGGATTTTACCGTTAATGCTATGGCTATTTCTTTGCAAAAAGATACTATGGGGACTCTTATTGATCCTTTTGATGGTTTTAAAGATTTAAATGCAAAAGTATTAAGAACTCCTATGAGTGATGCTGATATCACATTCTCTGATGATCCACTGCGTATGATAAGAGCAGCATATTTCTCTGCAAAACTAGATATGGAGATTGATAAAGACTGTTTACAATCAATGAAGAATAATGCTGAAAGAATATCAATAGTATCTCAAGAAAGAATAACAAATGAATTATTTAAAATTTTAAGCACTGATAAACCATCTATTGGATTTATTGTGCTCCAAGAAGTTGGGTTGCTTGAGTATGTATTTCCAGAAATTGCGATAATGTATGGTTTAGACCAAACAAACGAGTATCATCACAAAGATATCTTCTTTCATACATTGGAAGTTGTAGATAATGTAACAAAACTTTCCTCTAAATTAGATTTACGTTTATCAGCTTTGGTGCATGATATTGCAAAACCTAAAACCAGGAGGATAGATAAGAAGAAAGGATATACTTTTTATGGCCATGATGACTATGGTGCCCGTATGTTAAAAGGAATATCAAAACGTATGAAATTTTCTAATAAAACAAGAGATTATATTACAAAATTAACAGCACTACACTTGCGACCTATCAGTCTAGCAAAGAAAGAAGTAACTGACTCTGCGATTCGAAGACTAATTGTAGATGCAGGAGAAGATGCTCAAGACTTAATGTTGCTCTGTCGTGCTGATATCACTACAAAGAATCCAAATAATATTAAAAAATATCTATCTAATTTTGATCGCGTAGAGCAACGTATGCAAGATGTTATCGAATCAGATGAATTACGCGCTTTCCAATCTCCTGTAAGAGGACACGAAATAATGGAACTCTTTGATTTGCCAGCCGGTAAGAAAGTAGGAGAAATAAAATCTTTAATTGAATCAGCAATATTAGATGGAAAAATTGAGAATACACATTCAGATGCTTTATCAATGCTAAAAAGCTTAAAAAAATCAAAGAAATTTTAATTAATTATTCTTTTTACTTATTTATTTTACAATGGTCTTATATATACCTGTCAGTTATATTTTTTATTGTGAAACTTTTTAGTTACTTTCAGGTCTAAATTAAACGTAGAGGATTATGAAAAGATATATAATAACGATTTTATTGTTTTGTTCGTTTTCTGTAGGACAATCTTTAAATGTAGATGAATGTGTAAGAATTGCACTTGAGAATAAATATTCACTCAAAAGAGCAGAGCAAGATGTTACAATTGCAAGATTGAATCGTGCATCAACGGCAGCATTGATGCTGCCATCAGTAAATGCAAGCAATTCTTTCAGCGAGACAACCTATGGCAACAGCTCTTCGGAATCTACTGAGAGATATAGCGGAGGATTAAGCTTATCTCAAAGCCTATTCAACTTTGGTAGCAAGGTAAATACCTTTCAACAAAGTGATAATAATTATAATACAGCTAAGCAACAGAAGCGACAAGCAAAGTCACGTATTATACTAGATGTATATACCTATTATTATCAATACTTGAAAAATTCTGAATTATTTGGTATTGCTGGTAAAGATCTTGAACTTTCAAAGAAGCAACTCGATTTAGTAGAGAATCAGTATAACTTAGGCGCTGTTAGTAAAACGGATTATTTAAAAGCATCTGTTCGTTATGGAACAGCAAAGTCTAATTTCTTATCAAGACAATTAAGTAAAGAGAATTCAGAGAAATCTTTGCGTCATAGTATGGGGCTTCTTAATTCAGATACTCCAATTAATATAGAAGAGACAATGGATTTTACATTAGCCATTCCTTCCTTCGAAGAAGCTTATAGTTTAATGTTAGTCAATAGTCCTGATTTAAGTATACTAGACAATCAAATTCAAGGAGCGCAGATTAATGTCAAAAAAGCATGGAGTTCTAGCTTGCCTAGCATAAATATGAGCGTAGGTATGAATGCATCTTCTAGCGATCAGCTTACTAGATCTTATTTTGATGATAATTATATCAAAAGCGCTAATATTACACTAAGTATTCCAATTTTTTCTGGTTTTAGAAATAAGAATTCAATTCAAATATCAAAATTACAATTAGATCAAGCAGAGACACGCCTTAAAGGCGGGACAAATAGCGCAAAAGTAAGTTTATATGCACTGATTAATTTATTGAATAACTATCAAGAAATTATTCCTATTCAAGAAGAAGTCTTGATTTCTGCAGAAGAAGATTTAAAGCTAGCACAACAAAAATATGAATTAGGATCAGCAAGCATCTTGGAACTACTAGATGCACAGTTGGCGTTAATTCAGGCTAGCTCCACACTAGTGAGAACAAGGTATGATGCAGCAATCCAAGTAGCAAATTTGGATGACTTGCTTGGAACACTAGATAAAAAATATGAATAAGGAGATAAATGTGAATAATAAAATAAAAGCTGGTTTAGGGGTATTGGTACTATTATTAGGTGCCTATTTTATGTCTTCATCAGATGATGATGGAACTCTTGAAGTTTCTGTGATGGAACTTGGAAGAAAAGATTTAAAAAGCCAAGTAGTGGCTGATGGAGTATTGAAGCCAGAAACAGAAGTAAAACTAAGTTCAAATAATACAACTTATATTACAGATATTGCTGTAAAAGAAGGTGATTTTGTAAGAAAAGGTGATTTTTTAATGTCGCTAGATGATAGACAGCAAAAAGCTGCGACTGCAGCATCTAAAGCAAGCGTAGAAGCAACAAAAGTAAACCTAAATAATGCAGATATTAAGAGAAATCGCCAAGAAGAATTGTACAAAAAGGGATTAATATCTGATCAAGAGATGGAAAATACCAATTCTTCTTATGCGTCTGCATTAAGTTCATTTAATAACGCTGAAGCAAGGTATATTCAAGATGAAGATGCTCTTTCTAAGTTAAGATTAATTGCTCCTCAAGATGGAACCATTACTTTTATTGATGGTGAAGTAGGAGATTTAGCTCAAGGAGGAATGTTTAATCCAAGCGTACTACTAAAATTGTCAGACCTTTCAAAAATGGAAGTCTATGTAAATGTAAATGAAAATGATATTGCAGATATTTCAATTAATGATACTGCAATCATTGAAGTTGATGCCTATCAAGACCAAAAATTTAAAGGGGTTGTAAAAGAAGTTGCATATGCAGCAACAACATCAAGCGGTGGATCACAACAGCAAGTAACTAATTTTGAAGTAAAAATACAAATGTTAGAAGTGGTAGATGGAATGCGTCCTGGTATGAGTGCAACGGTTGAAATTATTACCGAAGAAAGGAATCAAGTGTTAGCTATTCCGATTCAGTCTCTTACTACTCCTAGAAAACCTAAAAATTCAGAAAAGAAAGCATCTTTTTCTGTTAATGTTGACGCTGGTGAGAAAGAATGGGGTAATCGTTCTAAAAGCATGAGCGGAAAAACAGGAAGAACAGTAGTTTTCGTTATCAATGATGGTGTGGCAGAGCAGCGTATAGTTGAAACTGGTATCGTTGGAGAGAGAGATTATGAAGTTACCTCAGGCCTTGAAGAAGGAGAGAAAGTTGTTACAGGAGGATTTGTTGCAATTAGTAGAGAACTTTATGATGGTGCACCAGTTAAGATAAGAGAAAAATCTAAAAATAATTCTAGATCTAGTCGTAATCGTGACTAAGTCAAAAAAAGAGATCATAGCAATACAGCGTATCTCAAAAATATATCATTTAGGAGATACGGTAGTAAAGGCACTAGATGATGTTTCATTAAGTATTTATGAAAATGATTTTATTGCTATTATGGGACCTTCAGGTTCTGGGAAATCAACGCTAATGAATATTATTGGATGTTTGGATGTTCCATCAAAAGGAGTTTATAAGTTCAATAATGAGTTAATATCAGAGATGGATGATAGTCAGTTGGCTAATATTAGAAATGAAAAAATTGGATTTGTATTCCAGACATTCAATTTATTGCCCAAATTAAATTCGCTGCAAAATGTCGAAGTACCCTTGATATATTCTTCGCTTGGTAAAGCAAAAAGAATAGAGCGTTCTCAAGAGGCATTGAAGATCGTAGGGCTTTCCGATAGAATGACTCACAAACCTAATGAGTTATCTGGAGGACAAAGACAAAGAGTGGCAATTGCACGAGCTTTAGTTAATAAACCATCAATTATATTAGCTGATGAGCCTACTGGGAATCTTGATTCCAAAAGTGGAGCAGAGATTTTAAATTTCTTTGATGAACTGCATAAAGCTGGGAATACATTGATTATTGTGACCCATGAAGAGTCGGTAGCAAAACGCGCAAAAAGAAGAATAGAACTTTTTGATGGTAAAGTTGCTTTAGATGAATAATACACTTAGAAATATTCTCATTGGTCTTGCAGCTATTCGAGCTAATCTAACAAGAGTAATCTTAACCTCTCTTGGTTTAACCATTGGTATCTTTACTGTGAGCATTGTAACAGCTGGAGTATCAAGTATTGATAAGGAATTTGATAAATCAATGGAATACTATGGTAATGATAAGGTATATGTAGGTACTTGGCCTTGGTCTTTTGATTTTGATTGGTGGAAATATCGTAATCGTCCTAAGATTCAAGAAGATTCTTTAGAATATATTACTCAGTACAGTGAATATATTACAGACGTTAGTATCAAAAAAAATACGTGGACCAAAGCTACTTTTGGCAATAAATCTTCATGGTTACAACTCAATGGAGTATATCCAAGTTATCAAGACATGTTAAGTGGAACAAAAGTGGTGAATGGTAGATTTTTCTCTCAAAATGAATGGGATCTCCAAAGACGAGTGGTTATTGTTGGAGGTACAGTGCGCGATGGATTCTTTGATGGAAAAGATCCTATTGGAGAGAAAATTAGATTAAATAATGTAACCTTCGAGATTATTGGAGAGCTAAAAAAACAAGGAATGGGGATGGTTCCTGGAGGAACATTAGATAATCTAGTAATTATGCCATCGTCAACATTTGAAAGAATTTTAACTAGATGGGGATTTGATGAATTAGTATTACAGACAAATCCAGATGATATGTTTAAAGCTAAAGAAGAAGTCGGAATGATTATGCGAGTAGCCAGAAAAATAAAACCTGGTGAAGATGATAATTTTTCAGTCAATTCAGCAGATGCGTATCAACAGCAATTTGATTCGCTAAAAGTAGTGATTGCTGGTATGGGATTTTTAGTTACAGGCATCTCACTGGTTGTATCAGCTATAGGAATTATGAATGTAATGTTTGTTTCTGTGCGTGAACGTACCAAAGAAATTGGATTGAGAAAAGCAATGGGAGCTACAAATAACAATATTTTAACTCAATTTCTAAGCGAAGCAGTTGCTATTTCAATTATTGGAGGTACAGCAGGTATTCTCTTAGTAAAGCTCATTACTTTAGCACTATCCAGCTATTTCCCAGTAGAGTTTGATTTGTTATTGATTTTTTACACCTTTTTAGTCTGTGTTTTTATAGGGATAACTGCTGGTATGATTCCAGCAAGAACCGCAGCCAACTTAAATCCAATAGATGCGTTACGCCATGAATAGAATTCTCAATTATTTGCGTGATGCAGTAGGCGGAGTATTATTTTATTTTGGACAAACTAAACTACGCACAGCTCTTACATTGCTAGGTATTACTGTTGGAGTTTCTTCTATTATTGCAATTATGACTGTATTAGCGACATTTGAAAAATCAGCAAATGGATTAGTCAGTGAGATGAAAACAAATCTTTTTTATATCACAAAAGATAATCCAATTGAGATTAGTTTTGGTGGTGATGGTAGGGAATCTCGCAATAAACCACCGATTACTTGGTCAGAATATGAACAATTAAAACGTAGTTTAACTCTTACAACAACAATGGCAGCTGCAGTAGCAGAAGAGCCTAGCGATCGAACTGTCAGTGTTGGTAAAAATGAATTAAAAAATCGTCTATCAAGTTTTTGGGGTTCAGATGGAGACATGCTTTCGATTAATAAATATGAAATTGTAGAAGGTGGAAGAAATTTATTAAAAACGGATATGGACAATTTCAGTCGAGTTGCTATTATCGGTTCAGATGTTCAAGAAGAGCTATTTCCATATTCAGATCCAGTAGGACAAACACTTAAGATTGATAACATTCCATTTGAAGTGATTGCACTAACTGAACCGAAAGGTGAAATGCTAGGCCAAAGTATGGATAGCATGATTGGAATCCCTATTTCTACTTATTTGAAATATTTTGGAAAGAGAGGATGGAGAAGAACAGATTTGATGCTTATGCTAGAATCTGAATCAATGGAAACTTTAGATGCAGCAACGGATGAGGCTATTGGTGTATTTCGTGCAATTCGTAAGATTCCTCCAGGTGAAGATAATAATTTTTATATCGCAACGAATGATCAATTGATGGATACTTTTGGTGAATTCACAGGCTATATCTCTATCTTTATTGGTTTAATTGCTGGAATTTCTTTATTGGTAGCTGGTATTGGTATTGCAAATATTATGCTGGTTTCTTTAACAGAACGTATCAAGGAAATTGGAATTCGTAAAGCTCTTGGAGCAAGAAGAGTAGATATTTTCTTGCAATTTTTAATTGAAGCAATATTAATTTCTGTTATTGGTGGAATTGTTGGAATCATTTTAGGTTTATCTTTTGGTAACATCGTTGCACTATTTTTGGAGCAAGATCCTGTTATTCCTTTTAATTGGGTATTATATAGTATTCAAATTTGTGCATCAATGGGTATTATCTTTGGACTATATCCTGCAATTAAAGCATCAAGATTGAATCCAATCGATTCAATGCGCTACGAATAATTACTATTAAAGGAGATAGAGAATGAATAACACTATAAACATGCCGATGATTGGTTTAGGAACCTGGCTTATACCAAATGATGAAGTAGAGCAGATTTCTACCAATGCTTTGAATCTAGGATATAGACATATTGATACTGCACAAGTGTATCGTAATGAAGAAGGCATTGGAAAAGCACTTACTTCTTCATCTATTCCGAGAGATGATATTTTTATTACGACTAAGATGTGGCCAGGGATGTTTGGACAAGAAGAGCCATTTCAAAATTTTCAAGGTGTAATTCATGCTTGTGACGAAAGTCTTAGATTGCTTCAGATAAACGAAATTGATTTATATCTTATTCATAATCCTTTTGCTAAAGACAATCGATTAGAGCAGTGGGAAGCAATGATTGAACTAAAAAAGCAAGGGAAAGTAAAGCATATTGGAGTATCTAACTATAATGCGCATCATATTCAAGAAATTGAAACAGCTGGACTTGAAATGCCTGCAGCAAATCAAATAGAGATTCATCCATGGCATCTTGTAAGACCAGAATTAGAAGGGTATATGAACAATCACAATATTTTACCTATTGCATATTCTTCGCTTGCTCCTATTCCAAATTGGAGAGAAGGTTCTCAATGGAATGGAAAACCAGAAGAAATGAAGACTGGAGCAATGCCATTTCAAGATATTGCTGATCGTTATAATGTAACAGTACCTCAAATACTTTTAAAATGGGGGATACAAATGAACTACCCAGTCCTTCCTAAATCTGTCAAATTAGATAGATTAAAAGAAAACCTAGAATTAGATAATTTTACTATTTCAGATAAAGATATTAAATTTATTTCTAGCCTAGCTAAAGATGATCAACAGTGTTTAGCATGGTCTGGAAATTTTGATCCTCTGGATACAGACTAACTAAACTAAATTATGTTAGGAAACTAAATTAATGGTTAAATATATCAAAGGTACTGGCCCCATAGTTGGTGAACGTCAACGTTATGTAGTTGATTCTGATCAACCTTTTAAGATTAGTAGAACCAAAATAGAACTATTTTATAACTGTCCACGATGTTTTTATAAGAATATAAAACTCGGGTTAAGAGAACCATCAAGCCCTGGATGGGCAATTAATAGCGCAGTAGATAGTTTGCTAAAGAAAGAGATGGATTTTTGTAGAAAAGAAGACAGGCCTCATGCAGTATTTAAAGAGAATAATCTAAATATTAAACCATTTAAGCATGAAGATATTGAGATGTGGCAAAATTCACGTAAGGGGATACAATTTTTAGATAAAGAACATAATTTTCTTTTATATGGAGGCGTAGATGATATTATGATAAATGAGAACGATAAGCTTGTGGTTATTGATTTTAAAGCTACCGCAAAAAAATCAGATATCATTTCTGCTAAAAATGTATATGGTAATGGAGCTTCTTATAAAAGACAATTAGAAATATACAGCTGGTTATTGCAGCAGAATGGTTTTGATGTATCATCTACTGGATACTTAATGTATTATAATGGGGATGCTAGCAAACCTTATCTAGGACAAGAAATGTATTTTAGAAGAACTTTAGTTCCTTTTGAATTAGATACAGAATGGATTGCACCTATGATTAGCAAGATGCATGAATATCTTCAACTAGATAAAATGCCTAGTGAATATGAATGCGATGAATGTCTATATATCGAAACTGCTTATAAGCTATAATCTTACTTCATTCCAGTAGGCTTTTCATAAACGTAAACAATATCAATCGCATCAGATTGTGACACACCTCCAGGATTTAATCCTAATTCTCCTTCAGGAATAGCGTGTCCTAGATCTTCATAATAGTCTACCCAATGAATAAATGGAGTATTAGTGCCAGGCTCATTAAACGTCATAGGATTTAATGCAAATAGTTCTTGCGTATCATCTGCAACTTTTAACCCTTCATAGATAATTTCAGAGCAATAATAAGTATCATCAGTGATATCAAAAATATAATCATATGGTTTCCCAGTTAAGTTATTTTGAATATGTGTAATTGCATTAGGAATCATATATTGATATTCCTCTTTGAGGCGACCTACAAATACCTTATCACTTCGATTTAGAAAGTCAGACAATGTTGTTTCAGTGACTCCTTCACCAATGGCTTCAGTTAAGATAGTGTCATATTCAGAAGAGCCTACATACGTAATGATTGCACAGTGAGATAATTGTGCGCCTTGATATCCAAAAGTGACTGCTTCAATAGCTTCGCATGCTGGGCCACAATCTAAATCTTGAAAAAAGATATCTCCCACTTGAAATGATTGTCTAGTGCAACTCATAAAAAAAGGAATAAGAAAAAATAATATATATCGACTCATAGAATGCTACGTATTATCAATAATCTTGATTTCTCGACCTGTATATTCATATCGATCGAGGTCTGGCCATGCTTTTGCTACATCGTGCCAATTGTCAGATTTACCAAATTCTGTATTCCTTCTTTCCATTGATATTTTATATTCTTCTTCTGAATGAAACCAGAGTTCAGCCATTCCGCAACAGCCATTCTCAAGGTCTTCTTCGAAAAATGTGAGTACATATTTCTGAGGTTTTAAAACTGTTACCATATGAGGTGCATGTATATTTTCCCAATGGTCAAAAAAATTAGAGCGTTTAATATCTTTTCTATTTTGAATAAAAAGTACTTTTTTTATCATAAATGTCTCCTTGCTATGTATAAAAATAACATCTTTTTTTTACTAACAACATTATTATTTAGTGATTACATTTATTAAAATTAATAAAACCATTTTAAGACGGAGATTTATATGTTCAAAAGAATTACAACTATCATATTAGCAATATCAGTTGTTTATCCTCAGGTGAATGTGGATAAATTTAAACAATTAACCGAAGAGATTACAACGCCTAATAACTACAGAACTGCTGCAGGTTATCCAGGACATGACTATTGGCAACAAGAAGCAGATTATGTTATGGATCTTACTATCGATGATGAGAACCAAATACTTTATGGAGATGAGACTATCACTTTTCATAATAATTCACCCGATCAACTTAATTATTTATGGGTGCAATTAGATCAGAATGTCAGGGCATCAGATTCTGATAGTTATAAAATTCAATCCTCTGGCGATTTTGGTGCGCAACGCGGTCGTGAAAAAGTAATGGTAGAAGAATCGATTCCTTTAGGTACGCTGAAAAATTTCTATAGAGATTTTGATGGTGGGTTTAAAATTGAACATGTAAAAGATGGATTAAATAGAGATTTGCCATATATCATTAACAAAACAATGATGCGTGTAGATTTACCAACACCATTGCGTCCAGGACAGTCTTATAAATTCAAAATAAAATGGTGGTATAATATCAATGACCATATTAGAGATGGTGGAAGGTCTGGATATGAATATTTTGAAGAAGATGATAACCATATCTATACCATTGCACAATTTTTTCCACGCATGTGTATGTATAACGATGTATATGGATGGCAAAATAAACAGTTTTTAGGTCGCGGAGAATTCACATTAATTTTTGGAGATTATGATGTAAAGATTACAGTACCTGCTGATCATGTATTAGGTGCTACAGGAGTATTACAAAATCCACAACAAGTACTAACTAAAGATCAGATTGCCAGATTAGAAGAATCAAAGACTGCAAAAGAACCTGTAAAAATTGTAACTAATTCTGAAGCGTTGGAAAATGAAAAAACTCAATCTGAAGAAACAAAAACGTGGCACTTCAAAGCAGAAAATGTTCGTGATTATGGCTTTGCTACATCGAGAAAATATATTTGGGATGCTCTTGGTGTTGATTTGAATGGTCGTACAATTATGGCAATGTCTTATTATCCAAATGAAGCAGAGCCGATATGGGGGCAATATTCCACAAAAGCTGTAGCACACACAATAGATGTATATTCTAGATATACTTTTGACTATCCTTATCCTGTAGCTATTTCAGCTCATATCAATCATATAGGGATGGAATATCCAATGATTTCTTTTAATGGAGTTAGACCAGAAGAAGATGGAACCTACTCAGAAAGAGCAAAAAAAGGATTAATAGGAGTTATCATTCACGAAGTAGGACACAATTGGTTTCCTATGATTGTTAATTCCGATGAACGACAATGGACGTGGATGGATGAAGGTCTAAACTCTTTTATGGATGATATAGCAGGAAGAGAATGGGATACAGAACTATTTCACCCCTCAAAAAACGTAGACTATATTGTTCAATATATGAAAGGCGATAAATCTAATATTATGCCAATTATGACTAATTCTGAATCGATTTATCAATTTGGGGCAAATGCTTATGGGAAACCAACTCTCGCCTTGAATATTTTAAGAGATACTATCATGGGACGTGAATTATTTGATTTTGCTTTTAAAGAATATTCTAAAACATGGATGTTTAAACATCCAACTCCTACAGATTTTTTCCGTATTATGGAAAATGCATCTGCGGTCGATTTAGATTGGTTTTGGAACGGATGGTTTTTTGGAAATGATCATGTTGATCTTTCTATTGAATCTGTTGATTGGTATCAACTTGAAATGGATCCAGAATCAAATAAAGCATTCGAAAAAGAGAATAGAAATGATGATCAATATTACAGTGCAATACTAGACAGAGAAGATATTGAAACAACATTAACAGATCGAGACCCAGCTGTTAGAGACTTCTATGATAACTATGACAAAGATCAAGTTACAAATAAAGATAAAAGAGAATATGGTAATTTCATGGATGACTTATCAGAAAAAGAGAATGAATTAATTAGTAAAAATGACCACTTTTATTCTGTTAAATTTTCAGATAACGATGGTTTAATTATGCCAATTATTCTTCAATTTGAATATGAGGATGGAGAAAAAGAAGTGATTAAAATTCCAGTAGAGGTATGGAGATTCAATCGAGGAGAAATCACTAAGGTATTTAAAACAGAAAAGCCAATCAAGCACATGACACTAGATCCATTTTTTCAAATTGCTGATGTAGAGAGAGGCAATAATCATTGGCCTGAAAAAGTACAATCAAACCGTTTTGAAACATTCAAATCTTCTGGTTGGGGCGGTGGTAAAAATCTAATGCAGCGTGTACGTGACGATGCAGTAGCACCAGATACATCAGAAGAATCAGATACATCAGAGAGACGTAGAAGAGGACCGGGTACATCAGAATAATTATTTATTAATGTATGAATATTATTCTTAGAGCAATTAGTTCAATACTATTATTGAGTGTTATCTCAGCACATCAATTTTTTATTTCTAATACAGAAATACAATTTAAGCCGGAAGAAAAGAGAGCTGAAATTATTATTCAAGTCTTTACACATGATATTGATTTGTTATTAGAGAAGGCTAATTTTAAAACAATAGATCTAGGAACTGATCAAGAACCTGATGCTATAGATATTTTTCTGGTAGACTATCTATCTGATAATTTCATTATTCAAGAATATAGATGGGCTTATCTTGGAAAAGAAGTTGGAACAGAGCACACAATTTTCTTTTTGGAGATAGAAGATTTTTCTTTATCCCCTAAGATTGCAATTCTGAATTCTTTATTTATGGATCTGCACAGCAAGCAACGCAATATTGTTAATTTTTATAATGACAGGGAAATACAGTCATCAAACATGACAAATGATCAACCTGTATTTACTTTTACGTTCTAGATAGACTGCTTTGTTAGTTTGTGCCCAGTAAACCAGATAAATATTCCACCTAACATCATTGCAATACATAATAATTGACCCATACTAAGGCTAAATACAATAAACCCTAAGTGAGCATCTGGTTCTCGAAAGAATTCAATAAAGAATCGGAAGAATCCATATCCAAATACATATAAACCACTATTAAATCCAAGCTGATTGTGTTTATTGAAATAATTAATAACTAGGAAGAGTATGATTCCCTCAAAAAATGCTTCATAAAGTTGAGAAGGATGCCTTAGTTGGTAATCTCCTGCGTTCGGGAAATACATACCAATAGAAGATTCTGTTACACGTCCATATAGTTCTCCATTAATAAAGTTACCAATTCTTCCCCAGAAGAATCCCAGAGGAATCGAAGCTGTTAAGAAATCCGCTAAAGTAAATAAATGTAAATTTATTTTTCGTGCATACAGCCATATCGCATATATAACCCCAATTAATCCTCCATGATATGACATTCCTGCGATTCCTGTAAATGTCCATACTCCATTTTTAATAGAGAATGGTAATAGGATTTCAAGTGGATTAGATAGATAATAATCTAAATTATAGAAGAGGACATATCCTAAACGTGCTCCAACTAACAATCCAATTAACATCCAAGATAATAAATCTTCTAATTGTGCCACGTTGATCTTTGTAAAGGTTTGATTTTTTATTTTTCTACTGCAGAGCAAGTAAACGACACCAAATGCAGCAAGATACATTGTAGAGTACCAATAAATTGATAGAGAGCCAATCGTTAATAACGTTGGATCCATCTTTGAAGGTAAAGTTTGCCACCATAGTATAAAATCCATATCGTAAGATACAAAAATTACTTTGTAACATAAAAAAAAATATATAATCTAGAGCCAGTATTATGATTTTATCAGGAAAAGAAATTATTGAAAGAAAAGGACAGGATATTTTAATCGATCCTTTCAATGAAAATCAAGTTAATCCGAATAGTTACAATCTAAGATTGCATAATGAACTATTAGTATATGATACACCTGTATTAGACATGAAAAAGGACAATCCTGCAAAGAAAATTACTATTCCAGAGGATGGATTGTTGTTAGATAGTAGAAAACTGTATCTTGGAAGAACAATGGAATACACAGAAACACATAATCTTGTTCCAATGTTAGAAGGAAGATCTTCTGTTGGTAGATTAGGACTTTTTGTTCATGTAACAGCGGGATTTGGTGATGTAGGATTTAAAGGATATTGGACTCTAGAGATATTTTGTGTACAACCAATAAAGATTTATCCATCAATAGAAATATGTCAAATTTTTTATCACTCTGTTGAAGGAGATTACACTCCATATCAAAGCGGTAAATATCAAGGGAATAAAGATATTCAAACCAGCATGCTATATAAAGATTTCGAGAAGAAGTAATTGTATGCAAAATATCTTCTCCCTATTTTTTGTAACACTTATTAAGGGATACCAAACTTTCTTATCACCATTATTAGGTTCAAATTGTAGATATCAGCCAACTTGTTCCCAATATGCAATTGATGTGATTAAAGAGTGGGGATCTTTTAAAGGAAGTTATTTAGCATTAAGAAGAATATTGAAATGCCATCCTTGGTCAAAGAGTGGATATGATCCTGTGCCAAGGAAAGAGAGGAAATAATAAATATGCATGAATGGATTACATTTTTAGAGACAACATTAAATAATAATTTTACTTTTTCTGTTATTTTTATATTGGGAATGTTTCATGCATTAGAGCCAGGCCATGGCAAAACTCTAATCTTAGCTTATATGACAGGTGGTTCAATGCGCTTTTCTGGTGCAGCACAACTTATATCAGGATTAATCTTAATTCATTTCCTTCTATTTTCTTTCTTAGCATTTTTACTTAAAGCAGGTAATGATACTTTTCCTATATTGCAAACTATTGGACCATCGTTTATTATTTGCTTAGGATTATATTTATTATATAGAGCATTAAAAGAAGTACGTCATGAACATGATGAAGATTGCGATGAACCAATGCATTTTCACTTTAATGAATCTAAATTTTCAAGCCCATTTGTTACAGGGATGGTAGCTGGATTAATTCCATGTCCATCTGCGGTAGCAGTTCTTTTAATTGCCTCTACTAAGTTTAGCAATGACAGTACAACTCTTTACTCAAGCATTTTGGTATACGTATTAGGAATTGCCTTAACATTAATTGGTATTATGGTGCTATTTCTGTTATTTAAAGAAAGATTTAGTGATCGTTTAAACGCTGTCAATCAACGTTTTAATACTAATTTACTAGCAGCCTCAATCATTATTCTTATTGGAGTATTGTATCTTCTAATGAATATGTATGGTGGTGGGCATCAACACTAATTGCTGATTTACACAACATAACCTATTTTTTTATACAGTGTTGCTAGACCAAAGTATAGCACAACCATTATTGCAATAGACATTGCAAGACTTAGGCTAAATGATATATTTTTTTTCAAAAAGTATGGCAGCGTAAGAAAGAAAGATAACGAGGGCATTAGCATTGAGAATATACCATAAGAGAAAGCTATAATTCGTTCCACCTCGCGTGTTTCAATATATATCCATATAATAGATAATAAGGATATTAAGGGTAGCGATACAATAATCGCACCTACAAGCGTATCTCTTTTAGCAATTTCAGACGCAATAAAGATCACTAAAGCAGATATTATAATTTTTGTTGCATTAAACATGTTTTTTTCAAAAGATTGTTTCACATAATTTAAGGAAAAAATAAGAATATATGGATTTAACTAACGTTTATATTGGATTTGCTTTAGCGACCTTTGCTGGACTTAGTACTGGCATTGGAAGTATGCTAGGATTATACTCAAAGTTTGAGAATAAAAGACTACTTTCATTAGCGCTTGGTTTCTCAGCAGGTGTGATGATTTATGTTTCATTTATGGAGCTATTAATGCTCTCTTTTGAATCGCTTGGAGGAATATATGGCGATACTTATGGAAAATTAATTGGTGTTACAGCATTTATCGTTGGTCTTCTAATAATGTTGTTTATTGATCAATTATTTCATGAACATTCTATTGCTGATTTCATTTCACGATCTTCTAATAAAGATGAATCTCTATTAGTTCGTACAGGAGTATTCTCTGCATTGGCACTAGCCATTCATAATTTTCCAGAAGGATTTGCAACATTTACTGCCGCAGTCTATGATCCAACAGTTGGAGCTACTCTAGCAGTAGCAATCGCAATTCATAATATTCCAGAAGGATTAGCAGTCTCTGTTCCTATATACTATGCTACAAAAGATAAATCCAAAGCATTTTGGATATCGTTTGCTTCTGGGCTTGCTGAGCCATTAGGTGCTGTCATTGGATTCTTAATCTTTCGTACTGTATACAATGAAGCATTATTTGGTATATCATTTGCACTTTGTGCAGGCATTATGATTTATGTATCTATTAATGAATTATTGCCTGTTTCAAAGGAGTATGGAGAACCATCAGATCCTATCATGGGAGTAACGGCTGGAATGATTATAATGGCACTAAGCTTGATTATGATGTATGCCTAATTCATCTTAGTAGTAATCTGAGCGCCTAAACCTTTAATTCTATATTCTACTAAGTCTGACGCATCTAGTTCAATATCTTCTGATGCTAGCTCAATACCTTTTTCTTCTGCCAAGTGTATTTTCCATTGTATAGCCTGTTCTTCAGTAAAATCAATTTTGGAGAAAATGCCTTCAACTAAGACTTGTTTATTCTTTGAGTCTTCAGGAAAAACAATTTCACCATCTTTTACTTTAACTCTAATACTTTTTTCTGAATCAAAATCTTTTACTTCAATCCAGCAACCTCTCATCGGGCAGACATCTATGATTTCCCCTTGAATAACAACATTTTTATCAAGGTAGCTATCAGCATTATTAAATAATTCTGTCATTGGACTAATGACATTGTTTGATATTTCAATACCAAAATTTTCTGAAGACATATTAGCAGTATCTATATTTTTTTCAACTTCTTTTGAACATCCAGAGTACATTAGTATCATAGTAATAAAGAGAGATATTTTTACAGGTAATCTCATAATAGACTTGTAATCTCTTCAGATAATGGTTTTACCTTAGAATCAAAAAATGCAATAAGCTTGCCATTTTCATCTATCAGATATTTACAGAAATTCCACGTAGGCCTCTGATTATTCCATCCGTTAAGGTTTGAATCACTTAGCCAAGTATAAACTGGGCTTTGATTACGTCCTTTTGTTGTAATTTTTTCAAACATCTGAAAAGTTACTCCAAAAACACTCTCACAGAATTCTGCTATAGATTCGTTGCTACCTGATTCTTGAAATAAGAAATCATTAGCAGGAAATCCTAAGACAGCTACTGTATCTCCATATAGATCATTGAGTTTCTGCATGCCTTCATATTGATATGTGTAACCACATTTTGTAGCCACATTTACAATTAAAACTTTTTTACCTTTGTATTGACTAAACGATATTTCTTCTCCATCGATACCGATAGCTTTTAATTCATAGAAACTTGCTTTTGAAGTGCTATTATCAACTTTTTTAGCAATTTTCTGGTATGAGAATCCACTAAGTAGCAGTATAATTGAAAAACCAATAAAGGCGATTAAAAAATAATGTGCTGGTAGTAATATTTTTATCATAATTTTCCCTAAAATTCCACATATTCTAGCATGTATTTTTTGAAAAAAGAAGAACTATCTGATACAGCGCAATGGGTTACAGATCATTTCGAAGAAATCTTTGTTTGGTTTTGTGTAGCATGTGTTTTTATATCTTGTTTATTTATAGCTAAATTATATTTTAATCGATACAGATCATGAGAGTTTTATTAACAGCACTTATATTGTTCAGCCTTTTCTCTTGCCAAGAAAAAGAAGTAATTACTGAAGAAAAATCACTTATTGCTTCTGAACAAAAGAAAAAATTAGCAGAACAACCTATTCAAGTTAAAAATGGAATTGTCTTTCGAGATGCCCAAGGCAATTTATTATCTGAAGCTGAGAAAGATAGTATAGTAGACAATACAAGCCAATTACAAGCTTTGAGACGTTTTGATAATGAATCAAATAATACAGAGTATATTCTTTTTGAAAATTATGAAGATCTAAGAGGATTTGTTCCAGATGATACTATTAACAATTTAATTGAGGAAGCTAAACTGATGCAAGCTGGAGGTAGAGGAGCCGTATTAAATAAGAGAATTGCTGATGAATGGCAGGACAAAAAACTTCCCGAAGGCGTATTAAATATGTTAGATGGTTCAGTAAAATCTTTTAGAGATTTTGAAGGCAGCTTATTAGTATTGAATCTTTGGTATATCAATTGTGGTCCTTGTATTGCAGAAATGCCATACCTAAATAATGTAGTTGATAGATATAAAGATGAAGATATTACATTTTTGGCATTGAGTTTTGATAGTATTCCAGATATTACCAATTTCTTAGAAAGAACAGATTTTATATATCAACATGGATCAATAGATAGAAACTTTAGTGCTTCTTTAAGTCCTGTAGCTCCAGCACATTTTATTGTCGATAAAAATGGTATTATTAGAGATATACTTATTGGTGCACCTCGCAATACTCCAGAGATTTATAACCGCTTAGTTTCTGTTATTGAAAAAAATAAAAAATAAATTCTTAATCACTCATTCATGTAGTAATTTTATGCCATGAAGAAAATCTTTATTACTTTATTACTATTTTTCCCTAGCATTTTATCTGCACAAACACATTTAGCGCTTCCGGGACAGACTACAACAACAGTATCATTTGGATATAATCAAAATGTAGATTTTTTTGGAGAAGGTAAATTTATTAGACCCAGCTATGGAAATGCAATCCATGTTGGATATATATATAATGGAATGTTTGGTATAGATTTTTCATATGGCTATTCTTCTTATGATCGTAAAGAAACTTATACTTTTGATTTAACAGGAGAACAATCTAATCCTGACGGTGATCCTCAGTTTAATTTTACAGAATCATTTAGAAGTGATAATCCAGATGTAGGAGATGATGGTTTTTCTCTTGGTTTTACCTATTATCTAGATCCAGCGCAACTAAATAATCTACCGGTTAATTTTTCTGCAGGATTTAGATATGGCAGTTCAAACTTTAGTAGCGATGCCCTTGATAGTTTAGGACAAGATTTCTATGGAAAATCTTATGCACTTGAGTTTGGTATAAGTAAAGATTTTGAAACAGATGCACAATTTGTGTTAATTCCAAGACTGAAGGTTAATCTTATAAAAGAAAAAAATATTTATGATTCTATTTTAGAAGATGACGGTACATCATCTTTTAATGCTTCTACCGTATATACAGAATTAGCAGTTCCATTTATCTTCGAGCCAGGGGTTATTACTAATTCAAACTCTCTTTCAGAGTTTTTTCTTGAACCAAGCATAGCTAATAAGTATGATACCACCTATTTAGGTGTAAGATTTGGATTTTTATTTAACTAGATAGGTTAATTTTGTCTTCTCAATTTAAAATTCATAAAGATATTGCTAAAGCAGAAACGCTTCCATCATCTTTCTATAAAGATGAAAATGTTTTTAATCAGGTAAGAGAAAAAATATTTTTAAGATCATGGCAATGGCTTGGAGATAATTCTGCTT
>Ga0208894_1000326_pt1 | contig 37892 bp, 41 predicted proteins | sample ETNtaG_12_FD_185752 | JGI IMG/M metagenome (GOLD analysis project Ga0208894, IMG submission 185752) | Marine microbial and viral communities from oxygen minimum zone, Eastern Pacific Ocean - ETNP201306SV49 (SPAdes) (version 2) | ecosystem: Environmental > Aquatic > Marine > Oceanic ...
TCATCGAATGCTGCCATAAGAGCCGCTCTCTTAGCTGCGTAGCGCTCGACAAGCTTCTTGCGCTTTACATCTCGAGCAATCATTGACTTTTTAGCCATGCGGCGGTTTTAAAGAGAGCGTTTCGTTGAGCAAGTTTACCTTTCCAGCCTCCGTTGAGTTTGTGATCATGACGAAGGCTGCAGCTATGGACCCTGCTAGGGGTCTCGATCAGTGACCAATCAGTTGCTGCACCACCGAAAGCTGAGCGGTGTCACGAACGATCAGCACCACACTGAGCCCTACTAATAGTAAAAAGCCAGATTGCATAAAAGCCAGCTGGATTTTTTCTGGAATTGGTTGGCCTCGCACACCTTCTATCAGCAGTAGTAATAGTTGGCCGCCATCAAGCAGTGGCAGTGGCAATGCATTCAGCACGGCCAGATTTATAGAAAGCAATGCAGCGAAGAGCACCAGTCCAGAACTCCCCTGGCTGCTTAGTTGGGCACCCATCTCGACAATTTTTACAGGGCCACTGACTTGTTGAGCGGTTGTCCTGAAATCGGTGACCAGCCCTGCGTAGCCCTTCACGGTGCGAGTCAGCAGAGACATGAACTGGCTGTCAGCATGGTTGAGAGCCTCTACGGGGCTTTGGGCTGGGCGGGTTCTACCCGTGACGTTGGCCTGTAATTGCGCGCCCACCCTGCCATTGCCCTCCTTCTCCTCTGGTGTGAGGGTGAGTTGGCTGCGATTGCCTGCGCGGATTCTGTCCAGTTGAAGTTTGCTTCCTGGCGAGCCTTTGATTTGATCCACCAGGCTTTGGACGGCTTCTTGGCCTCGCCCCAGCTCATTGCCATTCACGCTGAGGATGTGGTCTCCAGCTGCCAGCCCGGCGGCTGCGGCAGCTTCCCCTGGTTGAACGGCCATAACAAGTACACCAGGATCGGGCTGACTTGGTAGGCCGATGATGACTGCTTGGCCTATCAGTACCAGCCAAGCCAGAAGCAGATTGGCTATTACTCCTGCGCAGATAACTAGGGCACGCTGCTTGAGTGGGCGGTTGCGGAGTAGATCTGGATCATCGGCGGGGATTTCACTGTTTTCGTCGTCATCGGGGAATGAAACGAAGCCACCTAAAGGCAGTGCTCGCAGCGCGTAGGTGATGCCTCTTCGCTGGTGTTTGATCAGTGCTGGTCCAAAGCCGATCGAAAACCCATCAACTCTGATGCCCTGAGTTGTGGCAGCAAGGAAGTGTCCAGCTTCATGAATGACGATCAGCAGTCCTAGAACTGCCAGCGCCGCAAGAACGTTCATTCAGCTTCTAATAGTGGGTTCATTCTGGCTGGATTCGATCTTTACCGAAATAAGGCACGAGTGCCTTGGGAAGTAGGACGCTACCGTCAGATTGCTGGCCTGTTTCTAGAACGGCAGCCATGGTGCGTCCTACTGCTAGACCACTGCCATTGAGGGTATGGATCAGCCGGGTGCCTTTCCTCTCTTTGGTGCGAATAGCAGAGCGCCGGGCCTGGAAGTCGCCACAGGCACTGCAACTGGAAATTTCTCTAAAGGCCTTAGCCCCTGGTAACCAGACTTCGAGGTCGTAGGTGCATGAGGCTGAAAACCCCAGATCACCAGTGCAGAGTTCAATTACTCGGTAGGGCAATTCAAGGGACTGCAGCACGGCTTCGGCATCTGCTGTAATTTGGGCGTGGGCAGCCTGAGAGTGATCTGGGTGGACGAACCAGTAGAGCTCAACTTTGTTGAATTGATGAAGCCGAATAAGGCCTCTGGTGTCTCGGCCGTAGCTTCCGGCCTCGCGACGAAAGCATGGGCTGTAAGCGGCGTAGCGCAGAGGTAGTTGCTCAGCGGGGATAATTTCATCGCGGTGCAGCGATGTCAGCGGCACCTCTGCGGTGGGGGTTAGCCAGAGGTCGTCTTCAGCGCAGCGAAAGCTTTCTTCGGCGAATTTGGGCAGTTGGCCAGAGCCAGTAAGACTTGCGCTATTGACCAATACCGGAGGCATTATTTCCTTGTATCCCTTGGCACTGTGGAGGTCGAGCATGAAGTTGATCAGTGCTCGTTCTAGACGTGCACCCTGACCAGTCAGGGTGACGAAACGACTCTGGGCAATTCGTACGGAGCGCTCTGTTTCAAAAAGGCTTAGCTGCTCGCCAATTTCCCAGTGTTCCAGAAGGTCTTCGCCCTCACGTGGTGTACCCCAACGGCGTCGTTCTTGGTTGTCGCTTTCATCACGTCCTTCAGGGCAATCGGGTGAAGGCAGGTTTGGCAGTGTGAGCAGTTGCTCTCGCAGCCGCGCTGATAGTTGCTTTTCCTCGTCTTCTAATACGGCCACCTTCTGCTTGATTATGTTGCCCTGTTGGCGCATTTCGGCTACCTCACTGGCCTTTGGATCGCTGCCGTTCTTTATGAGTTGGCCGACTTCCTTGCCGATGCGATTGCCTTCTGCTTGCAGTTTGCTGCGCTGTTCTTCGAGATTCCGTTGTTGCTGGGCGATCAGCTGCAGACCGGTCAGGTCTACCGTCATGCCCCTTCGACCCAGTTCGCTGGTAATCAGATCGGGGTTTTCACGCACCAGGCGCTGGTCGAGCACGAGGGTTTAAAGGTCGGCGCCGGCAGCCTAGGTGTTGTTGATCCAATGATTGGACGTTCTGTAGTCAAGCCAAGTCAGCCTTTGTTACTGGATGCAATAGAAGAGGCCGCTCGAGCCCTGCCGCTGGCTGCCCATTCCTTGAGGGCATGCAGTTGCTCACGGGCTGTGCGTGAGAGGGGCACTAGTTGGCTGGCAGCGAGGATTAGGTCGCTTTCTGCTAATTCTCTGCGTTCGGCGAATGCCAAGTGCATGGCTTCAATCACAGTTTGTTCGAGCTCTGCGCCGGAGAAATCTTCGCTTCGATCTATTACTGCAGTTAGAGGTAGTTTCAAGTTTGGTCTTCTTCGCTGAATATGTAGCTCAAGGATGTTGTGGCGCTCTTCGCTTATTGGCAGGTCAAGTAAAAAAATTTCATCGAAACGACCTTTACGTAGAAGCTCGCCTGGTAGTCGTTCTACGCCATTGGCCGTAGCCACTACGAATACCGCTGAGGTTTTTTCAGCCATCCAGGTGAGCACGTTTGCGAGCACACGCTGGCTGGTGCCGCCATCACTTCGGGCATCACCACCAAAACCTTTGTCGATTTCATCGATCCAGAGAACGCAGGGCGCCATGGCTTCTGCCCGCTGGATTGTTTCCCTGGTACGTGCCTCGCTTGCTCCTACAAGCCCAGCGAAAAGGCGACCTACATCCAGGCGAAGCAGTGGCATTGACCAGCTGTGAGCAATGGCCTTAGCGGTAAGCGATTTGCCTGTGCCTTGGGGGCCGATCAGCAGCACGCCACGGGGTAGTGGCAATCCAAAGTGACGAGCTTCGTCGGAAAAGGCTTGATGGCGTTGCTCCAGCCAGCATTTAAGGCTGTCCAGTCCACCGATATCGGCAAGCGATGCTTCTGTGACGCAGTATTCGAGGACTTCGCTGCGAGCTACGGCTTGACGCTTTTCCTCAAGTACTTCGATGAGATCTGTGCGGCCAAGTTTGCCTCGTTGAGCTAGGGCGCGTGCTGCCACCTGACGTACCCTCACTTCGCTTAGGCCGCTGCAGGCATGGGTCAACTCTTCTAGAACTTCTGCTGATAGGGGAGAGCCGCTTGCTTGGGCAATGTTCTCGAGCAGGGTTCGCAGTTGTGGTTCTTGCGGCAGCGGTAGATCGAGAATGGTCAGGGCATCATCAAGATCGCTCGGTGGAGTCCATGGGCCGGAGCAGAGCACCACGGTGTGTGGTTGTTGGCGCAGGTGAATCGAAAGGTTGCGCAACATGCGTGCGATACCAGCATCTTCACAGAAGCGATAGAAATCTTTAACAAGTAACAGGGTTGGTTTGCTGGCGTCGAGTTGTTGCAGCCATTGCAGGACTGCCATCGGTTGTTGTGATCCAAGGCCATCTTCGTTAAGTACGCCTTTAAGGCCGCCAATAAAATCCCAGCTGGCAAGGCGGCGGGACTGCAGTCGCTTTGCTGCTTGCTCAAGTAGTACTTCTACGCGCTCTTCTTCGCTGCTGCGAATCCAGAGAAGAGGTGTTCTGGCTCTGATCAGCAGATCTAGTTGGTCATCCCAGCTCTTCATGATGAACTGAGCTTTCGCAGTGCAGCCCAGCGAGGATCGATATCAGGTTGCTGATGCTGAGTGCCAGATTTCTTGGTTGAGGGTTGAGGTGGGCCGGGGCAATCGGCGCCACAGCGCTTCACTAAAGGCATCTGTAGGCTTAGCTGTTCGAAAATCCAGCGTTCGGGATCAAAGCTGCCATGTGGGTCAAGGCACTCCATCAGGGCATCGATCTGATCGAGTTGGTTGGAATTATTTGGCTCGGCTGCCTGGCAATCTCTTACCCCCAGCCAGATCTGCTCTTCGGTATTAAGGCTGAGGCTTTGGTTGAATTCACCTAGGCAGCGATCGCAGCAGTGGGTGACGATGGTGTTGATCTTTCCTTTTACCTCAAGAATGTTGCCTTGATGCTCGGCGCTGATATTGCCTCTCAATGGGGTGAGAGATGGAATTTCATCAAGATGTCCCTCGACAGACCAGTGTCGAGGTGCCGCTAAGACCTTCAGCTCAAGTAATGAAATGGCTTGAAGCCCAGGGATCATTTACGTTTTTTGGGTTCAAAGGGAAGGCGATCGGATGCGTCTATGCCTGCTGTTGCTAGGGCAGGTTTGGCCTGCTGTTCATTGAGGATTTTTTGTAAGTTCTCAGGCAGGGCTTCACGGCTCAGTAGAAAAGTTTGCCCTGCTTGAAAGATGTTGGCGATCACCATATACAGCAATACTCCCGCCGGTAGGGGAAAAAATAAAAACATGCCGGTGATCATTACTGGGGTGATCTTGTTGGCTGTCGACTGTTGAGGATTTGCCGGCAGGCCCCTTCCAGACAGCACTTGCGAAACTAAAAGCGTCAGGCCGAAACCACCCACCAAGATTGCGATGTCCCAGTTAATAGTTCCATCGACGTAGAAACCAACTTGGCCAAGGGCCTTGATGAACAGAAAGCCACTGCGGGCAGCCAGGCCGGGGATCTTGCCTTCAACCGTGGCATCCCCTTCCGCCAAGGCCTGCACGCTGCCATCGGCAGACACCTTGACCAAGCCTTCTCCTTTGGTGACCTTCCACGTTGGGGTGAACTTGGATCCGCCTTCAACGCCGGAAAGCTTGCTTGTGAAGCTTTCGCCAGTGAGCGTTTGTAGTTTGACTTGAACCTTATCTCCCACTCCCAGCTTTGTACCGCTTGGCAGCGAGGCAATTACCGGGAAATGATTGGTTTCGCTAACGAAAATCGAATGTTTGCTACTCGTAAATGGCTTTGGTTCTACTGCGGCAATTTGATCGCTAGGCAGCACCTTGATGTTTACCAAGTAAGGCACATCAGCAAACGGTGACCCCCTAAGAGTTGCGAACAGTGCGAAGAGGATCGGCATCTGAACCAATAGAGGCAGGCACCCGGAGAGGGGGTTGCCGAACTCCTTCATGATTTTCCCGAGTTCCTCCTGTTGTTTCTGAGGATCTTTGGCATAGCGGCTCTTGATTTCGTCCTGACGCTTCTTCATTGCAGGCTGGGCGATCCGCATGCGACGTGCGCTTCGAATCGACCCAGCGCTTAAAGGAAACAGCGCTAAGCGGATGACCACTGTTAGGGCAACGATGGCTAGGCCGTAGCTCGGCACCAATCCGTAGAAGAAATCCAGGATCGGTAGCAGAATGTTGTCAGAGATGTACCCGATCACGATCGATTGCTGAGGGTGGAGGGAACTTTGATGCCAGTGTGCATCAGCACCTAGATGGTTGGTCTAAAAGTTGTGGATTAGCTAGGCCGCAAAACCTTTTAAATCTTGGGGTGAACCTTTGGGGCGGCGGGCGCTAATCCGCTCCTTGATGTATTTCTCAGTTTCTCTAAAGCGAGGTACTGAGCGCATCTCAAGCCGTGAACCATCGTTAAGTACCAGTACCATGTCGCCCCAGGAACCAAGGCCGCGGGGCACGGAGCGCAATTCTTTTATTTGGCTATAAATAACTTGGGTTTGATCGCGCCCAAGCCATCCGCCAGTCACTGAAACTCGTCGACTAGTAATCCGAAAGCGCAGCCATAAGGCTCGAATTACGGCTCCAACCGTAAAAGGAAGGCCAATAAGCGTCAGGCCCATCAGTAGGTTGATGATCAGATCACTTTTGGCTGGCCCTCCCTCATAGAAGACTTCTTCTGCGGTGGTGGTCATGACATCAAACCTGCCTCATGGAGCAATCTGTCGCATTCTTTTAGCAATAGGGAAGATTCTGTCGTGGAACAGACTGGGTTGAGCTTGATAAGAGCCCAGTAATTGGCATGTTCTGAGGCAACTTCAAGCCTGCGTCTTAGGTGATCGTGCAGTAGTCGACGCAAGCGATTACGGATAACGGCCCGTTTGCTCACTTTGCTGCTGATTACAACTGCACAGCGACATGCTTGGGATGTTTGGTGCCGATGGGGAGCTTTAAGCAGCTGATGATCTGCTTTTACGACACGTAACACCATTGCTGGTCCTCTAAAAGGACGTCCCGATCTTTGAAGGCGTGCAAAACACCGGTTTCCCCTCAATCTCATTGATGCAGGTAGCACCATCAGACTTTGGCTTCAATGGGTAAGGGTAGTAATTAAATGATTTATTCCCACTGCTATGGGATTCAGACAGCAAGACGACTGCGTCCACGCTTACGGCGACTGCGTATCACTCTTCTACCTGTATGAGTTCGCATGCGTACTCGGAATCCGGAGACGCGTTTTCGCTTGCGGCTGGTTCCACCAAGGGTTCTTTTTGTCATTGAAGTAAAACGGCGTCCAGCTTGAAATTCAGATAGCTAATTTATCAGTTCAGTTGATGTCAATCAGCCAACTGCCAAGGTAGCCGCCCATTGGCACATCACCAGGAGCCTGTGCGAGGGCATTGAATTGGAACATTCCACGTTTGTTGGGGTTGAAGATTTTCATCACCACTGCATAGGTACCACCTGTAGGTATGGGAGTTTCAGGGAATACATCAATGTTTGTTTGGTCTTCAGAAACCTCGAAAACTGCAGGGATTTGCTCTTTGCAACGTGTGCGGGAGAGCATGCCGCCTAGATGCACTAGGCAAAGGCTCAGTCTTTCTGGGGGGATCTTGGCGTTGAAATAATCGGGAACTGTGATGGTCAGCTTGAGGATCGCGGTTTTGCGGTCCTTTGGTTTCAGCATCAGGAAGTAGTTCGCCCGGTCACGCCTGCGGGTTGAGCTCTGCCAGTAATAGAGCTTTTTGTAATCCTTAGAGTTCTCCCAGCGGAATTCCAGCAGCGAAGGTGTGCCCTGGGCTTGTGCTTTTGGCGGCTGAATGCCTTCAAGCAGCATGCTGCTACTGATCAGGCCTGCAGTTAGTCCTCCCAGCGCGAGGGTGCCGGGAATAGAAAATCTGACGAACGGCCGAACCATGGGATCAAAGCGGGTGTTGGTAAGCACCGGCAATCAAAAGTAATCAGATTCTCCTGTGATCTCATCTATGAATGATGGCTTCTAGGCCGGCCTAGGAGTTGTCAGTTTTTGCTGATCTATCTGGTCTAAGTAGTGAGGTTTCCCCCAGATAGGGATGTTGTGGAGGTTGATCCGAAGGTAGCCAGGCATGAGCAAGGATTCGGATACAGCGTTTTAGATCTCCCTCTACATACATTTGTTGGCAGTCAAGTAGTGCGATGGATTCCCATCCGCGTTGACGGCGGGCAATTGCTGCTGGGAAACAAGCGTTCAGGTCAGCCGTTACGGAGAAGGTGATCGAAACGATCTTTTCAGGGGTTAACCGGTTGCATTGCACCAGTGTGGTCACGAGCTCGCTTACGGCTGCTTCGATGGCTTCAGTTGTGTTCGCCAAGCTGGTTGTGGCACCCCTGAGCCCGTGCAGTTGGAGTTCTCCGTTAGGGATGGCCATGGTCATGGCAGGAAGAGCCAGAGCACCTGGCCACTATTGCCAAGTTCCAGGTTGAGGAGCTCTGAAAGCTTGGCAAGAATTTTGCTACCTGGCAGAAATCCCGCTAGTCGTTTTTTGGGGCGTCCCAATGTGACCAGGCGGGTAGTGGTTTCATCTAGGTCGGCGAGTTTGGCTGCCAGTTTCCGAGCATGTTCTTCATCGCCTAGTTCATCGACTAGTCCTATCTCCTGGGCCTGTGCTCCGCTGAATACACGGCCGTCGGCAAACTTGCGTACCTCTTCGCAGCTGAGTTGACGGCCTTCTGCCACAGCGTTTACGAATTGGTCAAAGCTGCTGTCAATAAGCGATTGCAGAAGCTGACGCTCCTCCTCTGTGAGTGAACGGTCTGGAGAGAGAATGTCCTTGTAGGTACCACTTTTTACTGTCTCGAAACGTATCCCGATACGTTCCAGCAATTTGGAGAGGTTGTTGCCACGCAGTATCACGCCGATTGAGCCGGTGATCGTGCCGGGATTGGCAACAATTTTTTCTGCAGCTACCCCTACATACACACCGCCAGAGGCAGATACATTGCCAAAGCTCGCCACAACATGGCAGCCCTTCTCTCTCACTCTGAGCAGGGCAGCGTGGATTTCTTGACTATCACCAACAGTCCCTCCTGGACTGTCAATGCGCAGTAGCAGTGCAGGGAATTCCCTCTCTTCAACCTCCTTTAGAGCTTTGAGAATCCGCTCACGTGTCGCACCACTGATCGGCCCGTTAATTGTGATGTGCGCGATCCGTCGGCGAGATTTGCGACGCCAGGGCCAGCCCATTTGATTCCTTCGTAGACCATTGGATCTTAAAAAGGAGCCAGCTGGCGGCCTTCATGTTCTCAACACGGCATTGGCTGTTGATGGTTCTGCCCTTTGCCCTTTGGGGTACGGCCATGGCTGCGATGGCGCCTTTGGTGATTACTGGCGGACCTCTTGTAGTTGCTTGTTTTCGTCTTTTCCCAGCAGGAGTTGCAATCCTGCTGGCCTTGCCGTTTCTGGGGCGGCACTGGGGTATCGCCTCAACAGACAGGATTTGGTTTTTGGTTTTTACGCTTGTCGATGCAAGCCTTTTTCAATTGTTTTTGGCTAAGGGTTTGGCTTATACCGGCGCAGGTATGGGCTCGGTCCTGATTGATTCCCAGCCATTGTTGGTAGCTCTTTTGGCTCGTAGCCTTTTCGGAGAGTCAATTAACCCGGTTGGCTGGCTGGGTTTGATGATTGGACTAGTTGGGATTATTTGCCTTGGCGCGCCGCCGGATTTATTGCGCCATTGGTGGTTGCTTGGCGAACAGGATTCAATCGCCAATTTGTGGGATCCAGGGGAGGGGTGGATGCTCGCAGCCGCTGTCGCTATGGCCCTTGGCACTGTCTTGAGTCGATATGCCTGCCGTAGGAGTGACCCTGTTGCAGTGACTGGCTGGCATCTAGTGCTGGGTAGCCTGCCGTTGCTGATCTGGCACGGCCTTGATCGCAAATGGCCGTTGTGGCCTGATTGGACAAGCTTTGATTGGGGATTGATGGCTTACGCAAGCTTGTTTGGCAGTGCACTGGCCTATGGATTGTTCTTCTGGTTCGCTAATCGAGAGGAGCTCACAAGCTTTAGTTCTCTAGCTTTCCTTACCCCAGTGTTTGCGCTTGCTGCTGGTGGTTTTTGGCTGGGAGAACGGCTTCAGCCTTTGCAATGGTTTGGGGTTGGATTGGTGCTGCTTTCGGTGCTTGTTGTGAGTCTGCGGCGTCGAATATGGGAACCGGCTGAAGTTGATTCGGATTTGTTTTCAGAGGAAAGTGGAGGATGAATTTCCATCCCTTGCGGTTAGTTGGCGAGAAAATCCTTTGCTGGGTAAGTCATCTGGCAGTGCATAAGGCATTAGTTCTGCGAAGGTATGGGGCTAGGGATGCCACCATCTCTCCATGGTGATGACGTTTGCTGCAACGGTTGTGGTGTCTCCTTTACAACGGCGTCGAGGCCTGCTCGTGATCTTGGCGTTGGGTGTGGCTATCTGCCTTTGGCAGTTGGGCGCTTCTGGTTTGGTTGATGAAACCTCGCCTCTTTTTGCTGCGGCAGGTCGTGCCATGAGTTCGACAGGGGATTGGCTGACGCCCAGGGTTAATGGCCTGCCTCGCTACGACAAGCCTCCGCTGGTTTATTGGCTGATGGGTTTGGTTTATGCCTTGCCCGCTCAGCAGCTTTGGGACCCTCTAGGCACCTGGGCTGCACGACTTCCTTCTGCGCTGGCATCTCTCTTGATGATGCTGGCCCTTGGTGACACTGTGATGTGTTGGCCCCAGAAAGGTGATACTTACCCGCGCCGCACGGGTGTTGCGGTCGCACTTGCCTTTGCGCTTTCGCCTCTGGTGATTCTCTGGAGTCGGGTTGCAGTTAGCGATGCCTTGTTTTGCACCACCTTGGGTGTGAGTTTGCTTCTCCAGTGGCGTCGTTTTACTAGCCCTAGTACCCAGCCATGGTGGATCGCCTGGATTGTTTTGGGTTTAGCAGTGCTTACCAAGGGTCCAGTGGCTGTTGTGCTGACCGGCATGGTGCTTGTTCTATTTGCACTACTGCAGTGGAATCTGGCCACCCTTTGGCGGCGGCTGCGCCCACTACCCGGTTTGCTGCTCACCGCTCTGATTAGCCTGCCTTGGTATTTGGTGGAATTGCTTGTCGAGGGACAGCCCTATTGGGACAGCTTCTTTGGATATCACAATCTTCAACGCTTTACAGAGGTAGTAAATAATCACGGGGAGCCTTGGTGGTTTTTCGGGCCTGTGTTGGTGGTTGCTTCTCTGCCATTCACTCCCTTGTTGTTGCTTGGTCTGTTGCAGGCCTTTGTTCCAGTCAGGAGAGGTGGTGCACTTTGCAAGTCAGAGCCTGAGGAGTCTTTGCAGGGCTTTGCGGCCTGCTGGCTTTTGGCTGTATTGCTGTTATTTACTTGTGCGGCCACCAAATTGCCTAGTTATTGGTTGCCGGCTACACCAGCAGCTGCACTGTTAATTGGCTTGGCTGCAAGTGCCTCTCCTCAACAGCGGCCGGGCCTTGCTTGGGCATGGGGCGGGTCAGTTGTTTTGGCTGGGTTATTGGCTGCAGGGTTATGGGCTTCACCGCTCTGGATTGAATGGATTGATGCCCCGGAAATGCCCACCCTCACGACTGATTTGCTCGCAAGTGGTCTTGTGCTTAGAGCAGCGGTTTTTTTTAGTGTCTTGGTTTTGCTTGGGGTCTGGTTGGCGTGGAGGCCGCGGCCAGGGCGCTTGCTGGCCCTTCAGGTGCCGTTGGTTGCTTTCCAGTTGTTTGCTCTCTTACCGATGTGGGCTTTGGGTGACAAGGTCCGCCAGTTGCCAGTAAGGCAAGCTGCCCAGCTGCTGCTCGATTCTCAGAAGCCTCTTGAACCATTGGTGATGGTCGGAGTAGAGAAACCTTCTCTTCATTTTTATACCGATCAGGTAGTGGTTTATGAGGGCAGCTCTGAGGGGGCACTAGTGAACGTGGCTGATCGTTTGCAAGAAGAAGAACGTCGGGGATGGTCAGGCCGGCCCATTGAGGGTCCAACAGGATCGCCAACAGCGCTTGTGGTAATTGATCAGGGCACAACGCAGAAGAGGTATTGGCAGGGTCTTAAACCTGAGCTGCTTGGCAAGTTTGGGATTTATATGGTTTGGCGTTTGGATCGTCGCAGTTTGGAGATGCGAGCAAATCAGCTAAAGGCAGAAGGTCTTCAAACCGACTGGCGTCAACCAAGACATGAGCGTTACTGATCGACTGGTTTTTGCTCGCGAAGAATTTAATTTTCTCTTCGCTATTTCTTGTTTTCAACCTTGTTTGGTTTTGGGTTATTGCATCCAGCAAGCAGGGTAATGAATTCAAACGTTTGTCTGGGGTTGAGCTGGTTCCGCAAGCTGTTTACTTCTACAGAAACCACATCGCCCCCAAAGGGCCATCTCTCCAGCTGGTGCAGGGCTGCCGCAGTTATTACAGGCGGCCATTCCGTGCACATCAATCCTGCTGGGATGGCGCGCCCAGATACTGGCTTCACTTTCTGGCTTGGGGGTCTCTTTGGGGTGATGCTGCTGAATACGCAGATCCTTTATTTCATGGCCCGCTGCACGCAGAGCTGCCAAGAGTTGGTGGCGGTTGTAGAGGAGGGCCTGTCTCCACTGAGGATGACTGGCGCCAATAACCAAAATCCCTTGCCGCATGCTCAGTGGTCGGCAATGGGGGGCAAGCTGAGGGCCTGCTAGTCGCGGCCATTCTTGCCAGAGACCAGCTATGGATCCTTTTTGTTGCCAGTCGCGCTTGAGGGTGTCAAGGCAGCTGGAGAGAGACGTTGCGGGTGCAGGAGGGGCTTGTTGCAGTACTTCTCCTCGGCCAAATCTTTTGCGTTGCTGATCGGGAGCTATGGCCATCTCAAAAGCTTAATTGGAGTCTTCAGCCAAGCTCGCTAGCCTCCATTAGGTCTTTTCAATGCCTCCATGGGCTTCTTTGACCGGCTTAGCCGGCTATTGCGTGCCAATCTCAACGATCTTGTAAGTAAGGCTGAGGATCCCGTCAAGATCCTTGATCAGTCGGTTGCTGATATGCAAGCCGATCTGGTCAAGTTGCGACAGGCCGTTGCTATGGCCATCGCCAGCCAGAAGCGACTTCGCAATCAGGCAGCTCAGGCTGAGGGCCAAGTCAAAACTTGGTACGAACGCGCCGAGCTGGCGATGCAGAAGGGCGAGGAGGATTTGGCTAGGGAGGCACTTAATCGTCGCAAGAGCTTTCAGGAATCCTCAACTGCGCTCAATACTCAGCTCAATGGACAGGAAGGGCAGGTTGAGACGCTAAAGCGCAGCTTGACGGCTCTTGAGGGCAAGATTGCGGAGGCCAGAACGAAGAAGGACATGCTCAAGGCTCGAGCCCAGGCGGCTCAGGCCCAGCAGCAGTTGCAGAACGCCGTTGGCGATCTCGGCACTAATTCCGCGATGGCAGCCTTCGATCGTATGGAAGATAAGGTTCAGGCCCTGGAAGCCAGCAGTCAGGCTGCCGCAGAGCTTGCTGGTGCTGATCTTGAGAGTCAGTTCGCAGCTCTAGAAGGAGGCGACGATGTAGATGATGAGCTGAATGCTTTGCGTCAGCGACTTGAAGGGGGTCCTCAAGCGGTGGCTTTACCAGCTGCGGAGACTGCTTCATTGCAGGGCAGCAAGGATGCCATTGGCTCTGAGGTGGAAGCCGTGAAGGTGGCGGAGGTAGATGCAGAGTTAGAGGAACTAAAGCGCGCTATTGACAAGCTCTGATACGGATGAGACTTATCGGCAGGGCATATCGCTTCAATAGGTCTTGCCTCCTTAGTGGAGCCCTCGCTAATAGGTTTTTTGTTGGCTTGGCTGATTGCCAAAAACCAGTTGCAGGGGTTTGTTAATGGCGACTTCTAGGCGACTGGGGAGATTGGGAAGCGGTGTTTTTGATCGCAATGATCGCCGCAAGCAGGCTTATCGATTTACCACCGCTGGTACTGATGCTTTGCCGCTGGTGGATTTATCGCTGGGGTCTACAGACCTCTTGCCTCCTGATGTGGCCCTTAAGGCCATAGAAGTCGCTTTAAGGACTCCTGAGAGTTCTTCTTATTGCTTGCATGCTGCGACGAGACCCTTTCGGGAGGCGGTCGCTACCTGGAGTCAGAGGCGTTTTGGTGTCAGCGTTGATCCAGACCGGGAAGTGTTGTTATTAGTTGGTTCACAGGAGGGAACGGCGCACTTGCCTTTGGCAGTTTTGGATCCTGGCGATGCTGCCTTGATCCTCGATCCCGCTTACCCCTCACATCGGGGGGGACTGGTATTGGCTGATGCCCGAATTGAAAGGTTGCTGTTGCGAGAGGAGCAGGGCTGGCGGCCTGATTTCAAAGCCTTGAGTAACAGCCAGTGGGATCAGCTGCGGATGATGGTCTTTGGCTTTCCCCATAATCCAACCGCTCAAGTAGGAAAACAGAGTTGGTTGACGGAAGCCATGGATCGGGGTGTCCGTCATCAGCTGGTGGTTGCTCACGACAATCCTTATGTGGATTTAGCTCTAGATGGTGATGCACCAGCTCTTTTGCTTTGTCCTGGATGGCGGGAATGGGGTATTGAGTTTTTCTCTTTCTCCAAGGGCTGGTGCTTGGGGGGATTCCGATTGGCCTTTGCAATTGGCGCTGAACCCCTGATCAAAGCCCTGCGTGAGCTCAAGGGTGTAGTGGATTTCAATCAGTCTTTGGCTTTGCAGCGAGGTGGCATAGCAGCCCTTTCTGATGCCCCAGATTGGCCGCAACAGATTCTTGGTGTCTACCGGGAGCGTCGAGACAGGACTCTGGCAGCTTTTGAAACCATGGGTTGGCATGTTCCTTGTCCCTCGATGGCGCTTTATCTCTGGTTGCCTGTTCCAGCCTGGGCCAGGCAGCAGGGCTTCAGCGACGAGACTCTGGCCGCCGATCTTTTGGAAAGAACTGGCATTGCTTTGACACCAGGATCAGGCTTTGGCTCTGGTGGTAAAAATTGGCTGCGCCTTGCTTTAGTTCGTCCAGCAGAAGAGTTGGAGGCGGCTGTCGCCCGAATTGGACCTTGGTGGCATGCACACGTTTGAGCCATGGACTGGTGCGGCGGCGGTTGCCCGCCTTTGGCGCACGCAGTCTTGTGGGGCGAATAGGCCATGGCAGTTGCGCTGGCAGCCGGTATGCGCAAGTACGGAGTTAGGGATGTCTGCTTGGCTTCAGCAGCAGCCGTTATCTGCAAATCAGCCTCGGGCATTATTCGCCGACCGTCAGACCCATGGCAGAGGGCAGCTTGGTCGAATCTGGCAAGCGCCGATAGGGGGGGTTTGGATCAGTGCTGCCTTCCCTTGGTCTCAGGCCAATCGCTCTGCAGGGATTTTGGGCTTAGCTGTGGCTGTGGCACTGGCTGAACGGCTCGAGCGGCGTGGAGTGCCTGTAAGCATTAAATGGCCCAACGATTTAATGGTGGGGGAACGCAAACTGGCTGGTCTTTTGCCGAGATTGGTTCATCGTGGTAGCAGCGTCAGGCTGGCGCGGATTGGTCTTGGCCTGAATGTTTGTAACCGTGTGCCCAGGGAAGGTATTGCTTTGCTCGAGCTGCTTCGGCCAGGCCAGTGCAATCCTTTGAACTGGACAGCAGAAGTGCTTTGGGCGCTGGATCGTGCCATCGCTCTGGTGGTTCGAGCTGATTGGGTTTGTTCTCAAGCAAAGAGTCGTCTTTGGGCAAGGCAGGTTCGCGATCCGAACACTGGTGATCTTTGGGAAGTGATCGGATTTGGTCTAGATGGCTCGCTCGAGCTGTGCCAGGGTTCGCAGACCACAACCTGGACCCGCTGGTCTTAATTGAATTGGATCTTTTTTTATATTTTTTTGTTTGAGGAGCTGATCGAGTGCTGTTTCGCTGGTTCGCTGCTGCATTGCTGCTTTCAGTTCCGGCGCTTGCTGAGCCGTTAATGCCTTCGCTCGAGGCTTTTAAGGTTGAGACGCCGCTAAGGTTTGATCAATCTCTTGAGGCGTTGGAGCGCAACAAGGTGATTACTTCTGCGGAACGCCGACAGCTGGAGGGGCGTGAGGCGGGCTTGAGGATCGATGTACCTCGGATGTTGCAGGCTTGTCGTAGTGGTGCGCTGTCAGCTCAGGAATGTTCTAGTGGAGTTGCTTTGCGCTCAAGGGCGCGCCGAGGTCGTACCCAGATCTCTTTGAGGAGGCGGGGCCCAGGAGGTCGTCTGTTGCAGCCTCTTACGGTTCCGGTTTCGGCATTGCTAGCAGGCTCTAGTGGTGACTTCAGCTTGGCCTCAGTGTTTGCAGTAACTCCCAGACCACAGCCCTTGCAGGGCAATGGAGATAGTCAGCTTCTTTTCCCGATCATCGGAGGTGCCTTGACCAGTAGTGAATTTGGCTTGCGTTTGCATCCTGTGATTGGTAATTGGCTGATGCATGCGGGCAAGGACCTGGCTGCACCAGAAGGTACGCCTGTCGTGGCGGCATTGACGGGAACCGTGATCAGTAGTGGCCTTGCAGGGGGCTATGGCATAGCTGTTGAACTTGAACATGACAACCCGCGTAGGCGCACTCTTTATGGACATCTTTCAGAGATTTATTTGAAGCCAGGGCAGCAAGTTCGTCAAGGGGAGGTGATTGGTCGGGTTGGTAGTACAGGCCTAAGCACTGGTCCTCATCTTCATTTCGAATTGCGGCGCCCTCAAGGTGATGGTTGGGTCGCGATTGATCCAGGTGAGCTGGATTTTAATCCGTTGGCAGCTTCAGGTTTAGATGCGGTTTCAGTGATGATTGGTCAGTTGATCGGGAGCCTTGAACGGCCTTGATCTATCACTATTTATCCTCACGAAGGATAAATCCAACCCCACGAACTGTGTGAATCAAAGTGGCAGCATCTTTTTGCTCAATTTTTTGGCGCAGATAACGAATATATACATCTAAAAGATTATCATCTCCAAAGAAGTCTTCTCCCCATACAGCTTTCATGATTGCGTCACGTTCGTGAACCTTTTCTGCTCCAAGCATTAGAAAACGTAGCAACTCATATTCTTTTACGGAAAGTTGAATCTTGCGATCACCGCGGGTTACATCACGGGTGCTGGTGTTCATCTTTAGGTCTGATATTTGCAGAGTCTCTGGTATCTCTTCGGCTACAGTTTTTCCTGAGAATTTCCCAGCTCTTCTTTGCATGGCTCGAAGTCTGGCCATGAGCTCTTCAATGGAGAAGGGCTTGGTTAGATAATCATCAACTCCGGCATCTAGTGCTTTAACTCGATCAGTAACATCATCATGACCTGTGAGCATCAAGATTGGTGTATTGATGCCACTAGAGCGTATGCGTTGACATACATCTACACCTGTGAAATCAGGAAGGTTCCAATCAAGAATAATTAGGTTTGGGTATGGTTCACTTCGAGCTTTTATCAGTCCTGAAGCTCCGTTTTCTGCCACGCTTACCTCATAACCCTCTACATCAAGCTCTAGTTGCAGAAGTTCTGTAAGTCTAGGTTCATCATCCACCAATAGGACCCTGGTTTTAGGCGGTGATGTGTCAGTCATTGAGTTAATCAACCTAGTTTCTACTTAAGCAGTTTCTCTGATCCAGGGCTTGTGCTCTCAAGGTTTTATTAGTGAACCTTTTGCTTAGGATGAGTGTCTACTTAGAAGGGTGGGAAGTCTCTCGAAGAGATCGGGCTTGATTACATAACTTTCAGCACCGGCGTCGAGCACCTGGCGTTGTTTGCTGGGGTCGCTTAGGGCCGACACCACAACAATACGTGGCAAGCTGTGATGAGCAGATCGCTGTTGCAGTAGCTGCAGGCATTCCAGCCCATCCATGCCTGGCATCATTAGATCTAGCAGCACCAAATCAATCTCCTCCATAGGGGCAGTATCAAGGAAACTTTCGGCCGATTCGAAGATCAAGACGCAATGTCCCTCGTCTTGAATTTCCTCCTTGAGCAATTGGCGAACCCTGGGATCATCATCGACTACTGCCACGGTTAGCTCAGAGGTGATGTGAGAGTTGTTTACAGCTGATTCCGTGCTATTTGGCTGCATCTTTTGGTTCATTCTTGTGTAGAGGTGATATCTCTTGGAAACAGTTCAGCAAATGGCAGTTCAGTGTTTCAGCCCCCAAGAACCCTGCCATCGTTGAACCTGGCGATTCGATCTGCTCTTGCAGAAACATCGTTTTCGTGGGTGACTAGCACCAGAGTGATCCCCTGATGATGCAACTCATCAAAGAGGGTTAGAACATCTTCTGTGGTTTGAGAATCGAGGGCGCCTGTGGGTTCATCAGCCAGCAGTAATGCTGGATTGTTGATCACTGCACGGGCAATTGCGACTCGCTGCTGCTGCCCTCCCGAGAGTTGATTGGGGCGGTTACCCATCTGTTGGGCGAGCCCGACTCTCTCGAGAGCTTGCCTGGCTCGTTCTCGTCGCTGGGTAGCAGGAACCCCGGCATAGATCATTGGCAGCATCACATTTTCTAGGGCCGTGGCCTCGGGGAGCAGGTGGAATTGCTGAAAAACGAAGCCAAGTTCCTGATTGCGTAGATCTGCCAGAGCGTCATCATCAAGATCTTCGATAGTTACGCCGTTGAGCTGATAGCTGCCGCTGGTTGGACGATCTAGGCAACCGAGAATATTCATTGCCGTGCTCTTCCCAGAGCCACTGGCGCCCATTACGGCCAGGTAATCGCCCTGATTCACGATCAGATTGAGATGGTCTAGAGCTTTTACTTTTCCAGCACCATTTCCATAGAGCTTGCTTACATCGCTCAATACGGCGACAGGGTGGCTGTTGCTTCTTACTCGCTCAGCCAAGGGATCCTTTGCTTCCCATTGCAATTGCTTCTTGAAGAAGCGGCGTACCGGCTACGGCACTGTTGGCCCATTGAAAAAGAGGATTTGAAAGTATGCCGCCAACTGCTGTAACGACAACGCATCCCAAGAGTGCTACCCGAAGAGGAGGCATGCCAATAGTTGTCCATTGGATCGGCGGATAGGCCTTCACAACATCTGAAGCTTCCTGTGGTTCTTTGACCACCATCATTTTGATCACCGAGATGTAGTAATAAATCGATACCACAGAGGTCACTAGGCCAACGACAACCAAGAGATATTGATGATCGGCCCAGCCAGCGAAGAAGAGATAGATCTTGCCAAAGAAGCCGAGCATGGGAGGGATTCCCCCCAAAGAAAGAAGGCAGAGACTTAGACCCAGTGTTATCAAAGGATCTTTTTGATATAGACCTGCATAGTCAGAGATTCGATCACTTCCTGTACGTATGGAGAAGAGAATGATGCAGGCAAAAGCACCCAGGTTCATGAATAGATATGCCGCCATGTAGAGCACCATTGCGGCGAAGCCGTCTTTGGTTCCACACACCAGACCAATCATCACGAATCCTGCCTGGCCGATAGAGCTGTAAGCCAGCATTCGCTTCATTGATGTCTGTGCCAGAGCCACCACGTTGCCCAGAGTCATGCTCAGCACTGCAAGCACGGTGAAGAGCAACTTCCATTGGCTGTCGAAAGCCCCAAAACAGCCAACCAATAACCGCAAGGCCAGAGCAAAGCCCGCAGCTTTAGAACCAACAGAGAGGAATGCAACCACAGGTGTTGGCGACCCTTCATAGACATCAGGGGTCCATTGGTGGAAGGGCACCGCAGCGATCTTGAAGGCCACCGTGGAAAGTACGAAAACCAATGCCAAGGCAGCCAGTGGCGTAGGGCTGGTTAGTAAAGAAATACCAATTGCTTGCAAGCTTGTGGTGCCGCTGAGGCCGTAGAGAAGGGACGCTCCGTAAAGAAAAACTGCAGCAGCAGCAGAGCCAATTAGGAGATATTTGAGTGCAGCTTCTGAACTACGGGCATCCCGTTTCATGTAGCCAGCGAGCAGGTAACTGGCAACGGAGAGGGTCTCGAGGGAGATGAACACACTCACAAGATCGGTTGAGCCGCAAAGGAGCATCGCTCCAAGGGTTGCGGCCAGAAGGATGGCGGCATATTCCCCGATTGGTGTGCCGCATTTCTCTGCATATCGCCAGCTGATCAGTAGTGACAACAAGGTAGAGAGAGCAACCACGGCCCTAAAGGCAATGGCCAGGTTGTCGGCCAGGAAGGCCCCAAGGAAAGAGGGCTCTAAAGGGGCATTCCACTGCTGGGCGAGCAGCAATAGGGCTATGCCAAGGCCGGCATAGCAAATAGGAGGCACCCAGCGCGCTGCGACCTGCTCGCCGGCGAGATCCACAAGCAGGGTCGCCAGCATTGCTATTAGGACAGCCCCTTCTGGGGCAATAGCACCAGCGTTTAGTGCAAGGTTGAGCAGCTCATTGGGAGCTGCTGTGGCTTGGGTGGCGATAAGAAATACACCCATGTCGGGCATGACGCGAGCACGATCTGACCAGTCCGAGTGACTGTAGCTGCGCTGCCTTGCTAAAAGTTGTGAAGTACCCCGCACCATGCAGCTTGGCCGCCGGTGCGATAAAGATTGGAGCGGTTACATACCGTCTGTGGCGAACACCCTTGTCATTGTCGAAAGCCCTACAAAGGCCAGAACCATTCGTGGGTTCTTGCCTAAGGACTTCCGCGTAGAAGCCTCAATGGGGCATGTGCGCGACTTGCCCAACAACGCCAGCGAGATCCCTGCAGCCCAGAAGGGGCAGAAGTGGGCCAACCTTGGTGTTAACACCACAGCTGATTTTGAACCTCTTTATGTGGTTCCGAAGGACAAGAAGAAGGTGGTCAAGGAGCTCAAGGCTGCCTTAAAGGGAGTTGACCAGCTCTTGTTGGCGACTGACGAAGATCGTGAGGGCGAAAGCATCAGTTGGCATCTGCTGCAGTTGCTGGCTCCAAAGGTGCCGGTGAAGCGGATGGTGTTTCACGAGATCACTAAGGAGGCCATTGCCAAGGCCCTAGATCAGCCTCGAGATCTTGATATGGAGCTTGTTCACGCCCAGGAGACGCGGCGCATTCTTGATCGTCTAGTGGGCTACACCCTTTCACCACTGCTGTGGAAGAAGGTGGCATGGGGGCTTTCTGCTGGTCGGGTGCAGTCCGTTGCCGTGCGCTTGATTGTGCAGCGTGAACGTGCCCGTAGAGCGTTCTGTAGCGGTAGTTATTGGGACCTCAAGGCCAAGCTTGATAAAGGGGCAACTTGCTTTGAGGCCAGGCTCACGAAACTTGCTGGAGAGAAGATCGCTACGGGTAGTGACTTTGATGAGGCAACAGGTGGTCTGAAGGCTGGCAGTAGTGTTCGCCTGCTTAATGAATCAGATGCGCTAAGTCTTACCGAGACCGTTCGTTCCAGTCAGTGGCTGGTGGAAGCGGTGGAAGAGAAGCCAACGGTGCGTAAGCCTGTGCCTCCTTTCACGACAAGTACTTTGCAGCAGGAGGCCAATCGCAAGCTGCGCTTTTCGGCGCGGGAAACGATGCGCTGCGCTCAGGGGCTCTATGAGCGTGGCTTTATTACCTATATGCGCACCGACTCTGTGCATTTATCTGAGCAGGCCATTAAGGCCGCTCGTGGTTGCGTGGAGTCCCGTTATGGCAACGATTATCTCAGCAAGACACCACGTCAGTTCACTACTAAATCTCGCAATGCTCAGGAGGCTCACGAAGCGATACGACCCGCTGGTGAAAGCTTTCGTGCTCCAAGTGATTCTGGACTTGAAGGACGCGACCTGGCCCTTTATGAGTTGATTTGGAAGCGAACAGTGGCCAGTCAGATGGCAGAGGCTCGACTCACCATGCTGGCGGTGGATATTCGCGTTGCTGATGCCAACTTCCGGGCAACGGGTAAGCGCATTGATTTTCCTGGTTTCTTTCGCGCCTATGTCGAGGGCAGTGATGATCCAGACGCCGCGTTAGAGGGCCAGGAAGTCTTGTTGCCTGATCTAGCAGTTGGAGAATCTCTAAAACCGCAGGATGTGGAGGCCCTCGGTCATCAGACCCAACCGCCGGCTCGTTATAGCGAGGCCTCGCTGGTGAAGATGCTCGAGAGGGAGGGCATCGGTAGGCCCTCCACCTACGCCAGCATCATCGGCACCATCGTTGATCGTGGTTATGCCGCTCTGCAAAACAACTCGCTCACTCCTAGTTTCACTGCTTTTGCTGTAACTGCTCTATTGGAGGAGCATTTCCCTGATCTGGTAGATACCAGCTTCACGGCTCGGATGGAATTCACTCTGGATGAGATCTCCACAGGCAAGGTTCAGTGGCTGCCCTATCTCGAAGGCTTCTATAAGGGCGATAAGGGTCTAGAGAGCCAGGTTCAGCAACGTGAAGGTGATATTGATTCCAGCGTGTCTCGCACTGTTGATCTAGAGGGACTGCCTTGTGTTGTGCGTATCGGTCGCTTTGGGGCCTATCTAGAAGCCAAGCGAGTGGGAGATGACGGCGAGGAGGAATTAATTAAGGCCACCCTGCCTCAAGAAATCACGCCTGCTGAGCTTGATGCAGATAAAGCAGAGCTAATTCTCAAACAGAAAGCTGATGGTCCGGAATCCATTGGCGAAGACCCAGAAACCGGTGATCAGGTTTATCTCCTCTTTGGTCAGTACGGGCCTTATGTGCAACGAGGCCAGGTGAGCGAGGAAAATCCGAAGCCAAAGCGTGCATCCTTGCCTAAGGGATTGAAGCCGGAAGAGCTCAGTCTTGATGATGCGCTTGGGTTATTGCGTCTACCTCGTTTGCTGGGAGAGCATCCCGACGGCGGAAAAATTCAGGCGGGATTGGGTCGCTTCGGCCCTTATGTGGTCTGGGATAAGGGCAAGGGGGAGAAGGACTATCGGTCTCTTAAGGCTGAGGATGATGTGCTTTTGGTGGGGCTTAGCCGTGCCATGGAACTGCTGGCGATGCCCAAGCGGGGTAGGGGTGGCCGCACTGCATTGAAAGACCTTGGCATTCCGGAGGGGAGTGAGGAGAAGGTGCAGGTTTTTGATGGTCCCTATGGTTTGTATGTAAAGCAGGGGAAGGTGAATGCGTCGCTACCTGAAGGCAAGGGCGCTGATGACATCACTCTTGAGATAGCGGTAGAGCTATTGGCTGCCAAAGCTTCAACCAAGAAGACGAGTCGGAGCAAAAAGAGCACCTCAACATCTAGTAAAAAACCTGCAGCAAGCAAACCCAAAGCTCGTAAACCGCCTGCTACTACAAAGACAGGTCGGCTACGAGCCAGCGCTGTTCGGGTCATTAAGCCGGGTGATAGCTGATGCCCACAGTGAGTTCAAAGCGTTTACCTGCTGGTTTGCTTGGCATGTGGGTTTCGTTACTTGCTTTGCTGTTGCAGGCCTGCGCCAATACGCCTATTGGCCAAGAGCTGGCAAATAGTTTTGATACTCCGCCGCAGAAGCCTGCACCTGAGACAGCCGTTGCTAGTAATTCGGATTCGAGTGATTCTTCAGTTAGTTCACGAGCTCCAGCACAGGAAGCGACTAAGCCCGATGCTGGAATTCGCGAGAGGTTGAACATTTCTCCACCTGTCAAAGCGCAGCCCTATCGCATCACTATCAAGTTGTCTGGCGCCGATCCGTCGGCGCCAGCTGAAGCCGTCACACAGGCGCTGAGAAGGGCTGGAGTGAACTTTGAGGTTGTGATGATTGAAAGGGTTCAGGCTCAGTCTTCGGGCACAGTGGCACCTGCAGGCAGTGGAGCGAAACCGTGATTCGGTTTGGGACCCTGCGACAACGACTGAATTCGAGAGTTCCAGAACCCTTAGGCCGCCGCCAGGCCTTGCGAATGATGGAGACTTCTTACCTTGCGGCTGCTTCAGCGCTGATCTGGGTGGCTCTCTATTACCTCCCTGTGGGCGGCCCATTGTTTCGGATGTCGTTGCCGTTGCCTCTAGCCCTGTTGCAAGTGCGTCGTGGTCCTAAGGCAGGCCTAGAGGGTGTTTCCCTGGCTGTGCTCCTGCTGGTGGCATTGATGGGTCCTGTTCGTGGTCCTTTGATGCTCTTTCCCTATGGCCTGCTTGCTTTTTGGCTGGGGTGGAGTTGGCATCGTGGCCTGAGCTGGTGGCTGAGTTGGGGTTGTGGGGCTTTGCTGGGAACAGCAGGTTTTTTAGTAAGGGTTGTAGCTCTTTCACTTTTGGTGGGTGAGAACCTTTGGGTGGTGATCACCAGAGCAGGAGCAGGTTTGCTTGATCGACTGGTGGATTGGTTCCACCTGCCCCTGGCTCCAGATCTCAATCATGTGCAGTTGATGGCCCTTGCTTTGGTGGTTTTTCAGGAGGTGATCTACGTGCTTCTTCTGCATGCACTGGCTTTCTGGATCTTCCCTCGCTTGCAGGGGCCGATTCCAGAGCCCCCCAGGCTTTTGCATGGCCTTGTTGCCCTCGATCCCCTTTGATGTTCAGCCGGGCACTCCCAGTAGGGGGCTGCCGCCAGGTTGTAAAGCTTTTGGTGCAAGGGCATCTCCTGCTGCAGTGGAAAGCTGGCTGAAGCCCTGGCGGGATAGGGGCAGTGACCTTTCCTTGTTGTTGGTGTTAGCGGGCACGCGTACGGCTGAGGTGGAGGGCATATCGGCGGCTGGTGCCTCATCAGCTTCTCGTCGTTACACAGCCGTGGCTGATGCGGAGTTGCTACTTAAGGGCGTTGATCGGCCAAGGCTGTGGCCACTCCCACCGCTTCCTGCTGGGATGTCACCGGCCCTAATTAGTTATGTTGCCGCTCGTTGGATTGGTGTGGATCCATTGGTAGCCGCAGTGGGTTTGCCTCTGCCGCCGCCCTTCCCACATCTGCGTCTAGAGGCGGCTGAGTTAGGTCCGGCTGCTTGCTTGAGCACTGGGGAGGCCATGGATCATTTGCGTGTGCAATCTCTTTGGCAGCGGGGATTTTGTCTCGGCCGAGGGCTGCGTCGTCCATTGGTATTGGCTGAGTGTGTTCCTGGTGGAACGACCACGGCCCAGGCTGTGCTTACGGGGCTTGGCTTGCAGGTGGCTGGTCTGATTAGTGGCAGTGCCCGCCGGCCTGCCATGGTGTTGAAGCAGGAGTTGGTGGATCTTGGCTTACGTCAGGCGGCCTTAGGTTTTAATCCTTCACCTCAGCGATTGCTTTCGGCTTTGGGAGATCCTTTTCAACCAATTGCTGTTGGGTTGATACTTGGCGCAAGAGAGGCAGGTCAGCCTGTATTGCTAGGCGGTGGCAGTCAGATGGTGGCAGTGTTGGCTCTGGCCCTGGCAGCGATAGAACCAGCTCGCCGACAGGATATTGCCGATGGGATTGCCTTGGGTACTACCGCTTGGCTGGCGGAGGAGGTAAACCATTCAGACGGCAGGCCAGCTGCCCTGGCCTGTCTAGTCGATCGCGTCGGTGAGTATTTCGGTGTTCGCCTGCTTGGCTTGTCTACAGGGCTGCGTTTTCATCTCAGCAACCATCAGGCTCTTCAGGATTATGAGCTTGGACACGTCAAGGAAGGAGTTGGTGCTGGAGCATTGGCGTTATTGGCTCAGCTTCAAGGGGCTTCTTGTCAGCAGCTTGTTGAGGCTTGTGATCAGTCAATGGATCAGTTGCTGAAGGTTTCTTCTTCTGGAGACTCTTGCTGCCCCGTAGGGTCTAATCCATGAGGGGCACCATGCTGGGCGAAAGGGAGATTGGAAGAAGAGAGTTGCTCCGGCTGGGGTTGCTGGTTGGTTTAGTTGGCTTGACGGGTTGTGCTCGAGGCTCAGCATCTCCTTTGTTGAGAGCAACTCCGGAAACGTTGCCAAAGAAATGGCGGCGCATTTTGCCCAAGCCTTGGAGCTATAAGCCTCTAGATACAGATTTAGGTAGTCAGCCCTTTGGTTCGGCACTAGAGCAGGGTGCAGACCTGCTGGCGCTGGGCGATGGCTGGTTGGCCAGTTTGCCTGTAAAAGAACTGCAATCAATAAATGCGGCTGCGCTTCAAGATCGCTTTGATGATGTACAGGCGAGAAGTTTTATGGCGAGCTTGGGACCAGCCCTTGGCTCGCGAGTGTTGCCTGTAGGGGTGAGTCCTTGGGTGTTGCTTTTTCGTCAGGGTGATCCCTGGCTATCGCAGGCAAGGTCTAGCTGGCAGGTTTTGTTGGATCCGGCTCTAAAGGGGCGGGTGGTTTTGCCTCAAAGTCCTCGGCTGGTGATGGCTCTAGCTGAGCGAATGGAGGTTCCTGATGGATTGCGATTGCTGCGTACTCAGGCCTACGCCTCTGATGATCGGCAGGCTCTTAACTGGTTAATTCAGGGAAATGCTCGAGTAGCGGTACTGCCGCTCCAGCGTTGCTTGAACAGCTTGCGTCGTGATCCCAGGCTCAGCGTGGTGCTGCCCAATAGTGGGGCTCCATTGAACTGGACTGTTTTAGTCCGTTCTGCCATGACTCGGGAGCCAATACCCCAGTCATGGGTAGAGCAATCCTGGCAACAGCCTCTGCTAGGCCAGTTACTTGCTGGCGGTTGGATCCCTCCTTTGCCTCGCGCAGAATTGCATATTGCTTTAGCAACGATTCCCAAGTCATATCAATCGATTGTGTTGCCATCCCAGGAGGTTTGGTCACGTTGCTGGTCCTTGCCGCCGCTCACATCTGCTCAGCAGGTTGAGCTAGATCAACTTTGGCACCAATCAACCCCATAGCCTGCGTCTTGGCGCGGCTGCCAAGCGTCGGTGCGTGTCAGCAAGGAGGTCAGGGATTGGAAGCTGATGTGGACAATGAGGCAGGCATTTGCCACAGCGTTTACAGGCGTTTCCATCAACGCTTTCCCACCAGTGTCCTGCGCGTCCGATCAGGTTGTAGCGCTCCTGGGCAAAGGCTTGCAGGTCATGGCCGATGGCGAGGTTGCGCAGTCGTAATAGATCTGGGATGGGTACAGATTTTGGGCAGGGTATGCAAGATCTGCACTGACCACAGCGGTTTTTACCTAGACGGTGCTCACCCTTCTCGCGAAGTTGTTTGAAGGCTCTTTGCTCGCGTTTATTCAGGGGATTATTAGCGTTTGCTAACTGCGTTGCAAGTGTCAGATCCTCTGGTTGAGCAGCTCCAATGCTGAGGGTGCTGATCTCTGCGGCTAAAAGGTAGCGGTAGGCAAGTTCAAGGGGCGAGAATGGGCTGCAGTCTTCAACCAAGGTTGGGCTTGGGGCCTGTAGCCGTCCCCCTTTATCAGCAGGGGAAATTGCCATCACACCCATGCCTGCGGCAAGGGCCTTTTGCGCCAGGGGCATGCGTGCGGGGTCGAGCAGGTGTAGATGCAGGCTGCAGAACTGAAAACGACCACTGGTTATGGCTGCCTCGATCAGGGGATACGCCCCATGGCTACTGAAGCCCACCTGGGTAACAAGATCCTCTTCTACAGCCCATTTTAGTAGCGCTGCCCCTTCTCCTTTTAGGGTCCATTCGAGGTGCTCAGGAAGATTGACGCCATGCACTGCAAGGTTGTGAAGCTTTCGCAGGCCGAGTCGATTCAATAGGCCATGCAATTGTCTTTGACCTTCTGCCAGAGTTAGGCCGGGTAAAAGTTTGCTGGTGATGACCCAGCCACCTGTTGGTGCTGCTTGGTTTTGCTGCAACTGTTGCAGAGCAATGCCAAGAAAACTTTCAGCTGGGCCATAGGCCGGGGCGGTTTCGATGTGGTTGATGCCAGCTGCCTGGGCAGCTTCAACAACTCCATACATTTGCTCTGCAGAGTCGATTGCCCTCATTGTTCCGAGGGTGAATAGGCTCACTTGCGGTCCCTGACCGAAGCGGCGGCGTACCGCGATCATTCCTGGTGATCTGGATCTTGATCTGGTGAATCCAAGGGCTCTTCTGTTGCGGATTCACGGCTCTGGAGGTGGCGTATCAAAGCGGCAGGGCTCACCTCATCGAGAAACCGACGGAATTCACTTTGATCTTCTTCGTCGGCTTCGGCATCAACGGGAATTGATGCTTCGGCAACCACTTCTTCGAGCATCCAGATGCTGCACCCAGTGCGAACTGCAAGGGCGATGGCGTCACTAGGACGAGCATCCATTTCAAGTGGCTGGGCTGATTCCTCGGGAATGTTCTCTACTTGCGGTTCTTCCTCCTGCTCCTGCTCTTGCTCTGGTGCTCTGAAACGAAGTTTGAGCACAGCTTGGAATGTGCTTTCTTCAATTGCGTGGATGATTACCCGCTCCAAATGAAGATTTCCTGCTTTGAGCAGGGCCACCATGAGGTCGTGGCTGAGAGGTCGTGGTGGAGGCGAGTCTTGGATGCCGGCCATGATGTTGTGTGCCTGGGCTTGATCGATCCAGATCGGCACTTGCCTTCGCCCGGAGGGATCCCTAAGCAGCACGATTGGGCTGCGGCTGGACGCATCTAGGGCGAGACCGGCAACGCTCATCTCGACCACCGAACCTTCCTCCCCCTTTTGTCCGATTATGACCAGTAGATCTTGCCGCATGCGGACGGGGCCATGTTTACGGGGCTAGTTCAGGCGGTTGGAAGGGTGCAGCGTCGCGCTAAGGGTGTGTTGGTGGAAGGGTGTTCAGCTTTTGCTCCTCTGACAGAGGGAGACAGTGTTGCTGTTGATGGGGTTTGTCTCACGGTGGCGGAACTAATCGCGGATGGTTTCCGCGCCGATGTCAGTGAGGAAACACTTAGTCGAACCACCCTTGGGCCTAAGGCGGATCGAGGTGGGGTTGTGAATCTTGAACCAGCGCTTCGTTTCTCCGACCGGCTTGGAGGGCATCTGGTTAGTGGCCATGTTGATGGTTCTGGTGAGGTGGTGGCATTGGAGGCTCGTTCGAAGTCTTGGCATTTGGAGGTGATTTGGCAGGATCCTGTTTTTGGACGCTATGTCTGCGAAAAAGCCAGCATTGCCTTGGATGGCATCAGTCTCACTGTGGCTGGATGCGTTGAAGACGGCAGTCGATTTTGGTTGGCGGTGATACCCCATACCTGGACCAGCACTTCACTACAACAGCTGAAGGTTGGAACTGTGGTGAATTTGGAGGCCGACCTTGTGGCCAAATACACCGAGCGGCTATTAGCAGGAGCTCCTCAATTTTTATCGTCAGGGAAAAGGGCCACCCCAGAGCTCTCTAAGGAGTGGTTGGCCAGCCAGGGGTGGAGCTGACTTAATTACTTCCAGCTCAACCCCTCAGGGCAACAAACACCCTCCAGCCCTCGCTTGAAATCGTTAATAAGGTCTGCTGATTATGGCCAATCTTCTGAATTCCTCCATCCTCGACATTTGCGAAGCAGAGATCCAGAAGATTGGCGAATTACTTCTTGTCGTCTTCGTTGCTTAGGGGCAGCAACCAGATAGCGCCTGACTCGCGATGAATTTCAATACGAAATTCCTGGCCTGGTTCTAGGCCAAGCCTTTTTGTATAGGCATGACCGATAAGCAGATTTCCGTTCCCGTGAACTCGAGTACGAAACTCTGCTTGACGGCCGCGAGAAGCACTACTTCCTCCATTGCTGGAGGGAAGTTTGTAGCCCTTAGCTTCCACTAGAGCTCGATAAAAGCTCTTGCGTAAGACACGACCGCTGGGGCCCACATATCCGCAGCCACGAGCAATCTCATCCTCAGGACGGTTGCTGAGTGACCTGGCTTTGTCTAGAAGTTCTTTTCCGACAAGCATTTTGCCAGTTTTATTCTTTTCGATTCTGACGAATTCCTTTAACTGTGGCAAGTGATTGTCTGAACTTTCTTTGCTTTAGATCTATTCCCTTTGATTTAGAGAAGGTAGAAGATGATGAATAAGATCACCCAGATGCCGTCTACGAAGTGCCAGTAGAGCTCTGCGGCCTCTAGGGGAAAGGGGTTCTGGCTCGTGATGCGCCCACCGGATGAACGTGACTGCCACCACACAATCAGAATCATTAGCGCACCAAGGGTGACGTGTAGACCGTGGAAACCTGTTACGGCATAGAAGGTGCTGGCGTAAAGGTTGTCTGTAAGACCAAAGGGCAAGGTGAAATATTCCACCATCTGGCTTGCTAAAAAGGCCAGCCCAAGGCCAGCTGTAAGCAGTAACCAGCGCTGACACTGCTCTGCTTGGTCGCGCTTAAGGGCTTGTCCGGCGCGATGGAAGGTGGCGCTACTTACTAGAAGTAAAACCGTATTTAGGGTTGGTAGGGGCAGCTCTAATTCATAGACCGCATCTGGAAGCAGGGGGTTGACGGCTCGAAAGGTGAGATAGGCGACAAAAAAACCTGCAAAGGTCATGCCGTCAGCTACCAGGAAGGTTGCTAGGCCAAATAGTCGGTGATCAGCATGTTCATGGTTTTCTGCAGCATGTTGATCAGAGTCATGGTTGACTTTGGTGAGGGTTGTCATTGGTCGCTGCTCCTGCGATCACTGTTATTGGTTGCGGTTTTTTGGAATTGCTCTTCAGTCACTCCATAGCCATATGGCTCGGTTACTAGAGGGGCTTCACCAGTCCAGTTTTCTACCGGTGGGGGAGAGCTGGTGAGCCATTCTGGAGTGAGTGCCTTCCAGGGGTTGTCGCCGGCAATCGGACCGTTTATTGCGCTTTGCACGACATTCCATAGGAAGGGCAAGGTGCTGAGGGCCATTAGTAAGGCTCCAGCGCTGCTGAGTTGATTGATGAAGGTGAATTGGGGGTCATATTCAGCCACACGTCGCGGCATGCCATTGAGGCCGAGCCAGTGCTGAGGTGCAAAGCAGAGGTTGAAGCCGATGAAGGTGATTAGAAAGTGAAACCGCCCTAGATGTTCATTCAGCATGCGCCCGGTGATTTTTGGATACCAGTGATAGATGGCGGCAAAGATCACAAACACCGATCCGCCATAGACGACGTAATGGAAATGAGCAACTACAAAGTAGGTGTCATGCACATGAATGTCGAAGGGGACTTGCGCAAGCATTACGCCAGTAATGCCACCGAAAACAAAGTTGACGATAAATCCACAAGAGAAAAGCACCGCACTATTTAGAGAGATGCGTCCTCCCCAGAGGGTTGCAAGCCAATTGAAGAACTTGATCCCAGTGGGTACGGCAATAAATGAAGTAGCGATGGTAAAGAAGAGGCGCATCCATGGAGGTGTTCCACTGGTGAACATGTGGTGTGCCCACACGACTAGGCCGAGAACCACGATGGTCATTATTGAGTACACCATTGTGGTGTAGCCAAATAGAGGCTTGCGGCAATGAGCAGGAAGGATTTCGCTTACTAAGCCGAAGGCTGGCAGCACCATGATGTACACCGCCGGGTGGGAATAAAACCAGAACAGATGCTGGTAGACGACAGCATTCCCACCCAAGCCAGGATTGAAGAATCCTGTATGAACAACGATATCGAAACTTAAAAGGATCAGGGTTCCAGCCAGTACTGGAGTGGAGAGCACCACCAAAATGCTGGTGCCGAGCATTGCCCAGCAGTACATGGGTAGTTGCATGAGCTTTAGGCCTGGTCGCCGCAGCTTGAGGATGGTGGCAATGAAGTTGATGCCACCGAAGATCGAGCTACCGCCGAGAAACAAAACACTCAAAATCCATAGAATCTGTCCAGCGGCTGGTGTTGTGATACTTAGCGGTGGGTAGGCCGTCCAGCCGGACTGCGCGGCACCGGTTATGAAGTAGCTGCTGATAAGCATCAAACCGGCTGGAGGAATCATCCAGAACGCCACTGCATTGAGCCGAGGGAAGGCCATGTCACGTGCTCCCACATAAAATGGAATCAGATAGTTGCCAAAGGCACCATTCACCACAGGCACGATCCATAGAAAGATCATCACGGTGCCGTGCAAGGTCAGAACTTGGTTGTAGACATCCCTGGCCATGAAGTCGGACATGGGGCTTGCCAGTTCGATCCTGATGGCGCCACCAAGTAATCCGCCTATCAAATAGAAGATGAATCCGCAGACCAAGTACTGCAGGCCAATCACCTTGTGGTCGAGGCTGAAACTGAAGTACCGCAGCCATCCAGTTGGTTGAAGATGGTCTAATTGCTCGTCGCTGGTGGGAGGGATTGCAGCAGTCATGCTTCTGAAACCGTTGTTTTGGCGTTGTTGCTGAACCAAGTGTTGTAGTCGTCAGCTTCATCGACTACTACTGCTGAACGCATGCTCCCGTGGTATGGGCCACAGAGTTCGGCACATACGATTGAATAGCGACCTGTTTTTGTGGCTGTGAAGTTCAGTACGGTGGGTTGGCCAGGAATCACATCTTGTTTGATGCGGAATTCAGGCACCCAGAAGGCATGGATCACATCTTTTGCTTCCAGTCGCAAGCTCACAAGTTGGCCTTTGGGCACATGTAGTTCGCCTGAAATGATGTCACCTTTGGGATAGTGAAATAGGAATGCATATTGCAGGGCAGTGACCTCTACCGGCAGTGCAGCAAGAGCATTATCCGTATTGGATACTTCAACGTTGGCACCGATTCCTCCCCAGATGTTTTGTTGCATGTCCATCTGCTGATGGTCATGGGCACCATGGTTTAAAGGCACCATTCCGCCCATGCGATCGTAAATATCGAAGCTATAAAGCCCGATAAATAAGACCACTACCGCTGGTACGGCTGTCCAAAAAACTTCAAGAGAAAGATTGCCTTCTAGGGCTAGTCCGTCACCTTGTTGGCCAGGCCTACGACGAAATTTAATCAGGCTGAACAAAACCAGCCCCAAAATCCCGAGAAAAAGAATCGTGCCGATGCTGAATAGAACTCGGAACAGTTCGTCGTATACAGCTGCATTCAAACTGGCATCAACTGGGAGCAGATTGACGTTTTGGCCAATCCACAGGCCCCCCAGTACAAGGATGATGCCAAGCAGCAGTATGCGGATTATAGAGGGAATCGACACGAGATCTATTTGGATTATTTAAGGGTATGGAGATCGATAGATAGCAACATGCAGTGATTGTTAAGCCATGGTGAATGCTGTATTGAAGCTTAGGTTTTGCAAGGGATCTGATGGGATGAGGCAACTTTCGCCTGAATGATTTTGTCAGGGATAGTTGATGGAGCGACCTGTGTTGATGCCGAAGCCGCTTATACAGCGTGTTGAAAGCGAGTGAATCGCTACGTTTTCAGAGAGGGAAGCCTCTCCAGAGGTGCCAGAAGCTGACCTTTGATTTTTTGGCTAATTGATTGTAGCGTGGTAATGCGATGATGTATTTATCTCGGGTTCGGCGGCGCCTCGCTCAGCTAGCGGCCCATCTTGTTGTTGCCCTTATTGCACTGGTGGTGATCGGTGGAGCTACTCGCGTGATGGAGGCAGGGTTGGCTTGTCCGGATTGGCCGCTCTGTTATGGCTCTCTTTTGCCTGGTCGTCAGATGAATGTCCAGGTTTTTCTTGAGTGGTTTCACCGTCTTGATGCCTTTGTGGTTGGTGTCGCCTTGCTTGTGCAATTGGGGGCGGTTCTTTTCTGGCGCTCTCAATTGCCTGGTTGGCTCCCGTGGTTCTGTGCTGGTTTGGTAGCGCTAGTTCTGCTGCAGGGCGCCCTTGGTGCCCTAACTGTTCTTCAGCTCTTGCCGTCTGGCGTGGTTACGGCTCATCTGGCACTTGCCCTCACGCTTGTGGCAGCGCTGAGTGGCTTGTCTCAGCGTTTGCTGTCCTCTTCAGATATGGCGTCGCCTTTGTGGTGGCGCTTGATGGGTGGTGCTTCTTTGCTGGCCGTTACTGCTCAGTGTCTACTTGGTGGTCGCATGGCCACCGCTTGGGCAGCCCAGCGTTGCCTTCATGGCGGAGAGGCTTGTCAATGGCTCCAGTTGCATCGCATTTCTGCTACACCCGTTGCAGTTTGCCTGCTGATATTTGTTTGCACGGCTCTTTTGGTCGGCGGCTGGCCTCGACGTCAGTGGCCTTTTTTGATCTCTGTTCTCGCTCTGGTAGTCACACAGATAGGCCTTGGATTCCTGACCTTGCAGCTTGGATTCTCCCAGCCTGTCGTAACAGTGGGCCATCAATTGGTAGCAGCTCTGCTTGTGGCCTTGCTTGCTGCTCTTAGCTTCCGCAGTCCGGAAGGTTCAAATTTGTCGTTGTCTGCCGTTGGCGACGCATCCTCCACGGAGCCCTGTCATGGTTAGTTCAACACCAGAGATTCTTCGGGCTGGGTTAACTCGAGAGCAGGTCGTCCCTTCTCGTAAGCGCATCAAGCTTCCCGCTTGGTTAGAGGTCACCAAGCCACGCTTGATACCACTGCTTTTAGCTACAACCCTTGGAGGTATGGCCCTCTCTGAAGGTTGGCCTTTGCCCTCTCCCAGGCTGGTCTGCACCTTGGGAGGAGGGGCTTTGGCCGCTGCTGCTGCTGGTGTTCTTAATTGCCTTTGGGAGCAGGATCTTGATGGGCGCATGCAACGCACAAGTGGTCGGGCTTTGCCTTCAGGACGCTTGTCTCCAACAGCGGCATTCATAGGTGCAATTTCTTGCACCTTGGCGGCAGCTGCTCTGATGGTGAGTGGTGTGAACTGTCTTGCGGCTGGCCTTTCCTTGCTCGGCCTGTGCAGTTACGTGCTGCTTTACACGGCATTTTTGAAGCCCCGCACGCCTCAGAATATTGTCATCGGCGGGGTTGCTGGAGCTATTCCTCCTCTCGTTGGTGCGGCAGCGGCCACCGGTCATGTGGGTCTTAGTGGATGGTGGTTGTTTGCCCTTGTGATGCTTTGGACCCCGGCCCATTTCTGGGCCCTGGCCCTGTTGTTGCGCGATGACTACAGGGCTGTGGGGATCCCGATGCTTCCTGTCGTTAAGGGGCCTTCGGTAACGGCTAAAGCCATTTCTCGCTATGGCTGGGCCACCGTTTTGCTTAGTGGTTTTGGCATCTGGGCTCTGCCGGAGGGTGGATTGCTCTATGGATTGTTGTTGATGCCTTTTAATGCTCGTTTGCTGCAAATGGTGCAACAGCTTGGAGTTGCTCCCGAGAATGTCGACCGCGCTAAAGGCCTATTCCGTTGGTCGATTTTCTACATGTTTGGCATCTGCCTTTTGCTGGTGGTTAGCCGCTTGCCGATGTCAGCCCATTTTGACCTTCAGGCTTGGGCTTTGCTGCAGCAGATAGCGACGGGTGGTCAGCTCATCTAAACAGAAGTCACTACAGATGCTTATTAGTCTCTAGTAGATGTATGAAGCTGCCTAGATTTTCCAAGACTTGTCGAGGTGACCTCTCGAATGGCGATGATTGAACTGAAGCAGCTTGAGAAGTCCTATGGGACTGTTCAGGCCCTAAAGGGCCTCAGTCTCAATGTGCCTCGGGGAAGTCTTTATGGCTTGCTTGGCCCTAATGGTGCTGGTAAGACCACTACGCTCAGGATCCTTTGCACCCTGCTGGCCCCTGATTCAGGCACTGTCAGCGTGGCTGGTCTTGATGCGTTGAGTGATCCCCGTGCTGTTCGGCTCGAATTGGGCTATGTCGCACAGGAGGTCGCTATCGACAAGATCCTTACAGGTAGGGAGTTATTGCAGTTACAGGGAGATTTGTATCACTTGCGCTCAAGCGATAGGGATGAGCGAATTGCTGAATTAATCGATCGTCTTGGAATGGAGACTTGGATTGATCGTCGCTGTGGCACCTACTCGGGGGGCATGCGTCGCCGGATTGACCTGGCTTCAGGTTTGTTGCATCAGCCGCAGTTGCTAGTGCTGGATGAGCCCACCGTTGGCTTGGATATTGAGAGTCGTTCTGCTATCTGGCAATTGTTGCGAGAGCTAAGAGCCAATGGCACAACAGTGCTTCTTAGCAGTCATTACCTCGAGGAGGTAGAGGCGCTTGCAGATCGTATGGCGATCATTGATGACGGGCGAGTTATCGCTGAGGGGACCCCTGATCTGCTTAAACAGCAACTCGGTGGTGACCGTGTAACCCTGCGCGTGCGGGAATTTAGCGATGCCAGCGAGGCCGAGCAGGTTAGGCAGTTATTGGAAGGAGTGGATGGCGTGTGCCAGGTGGTAGTAAACCGGGCCCAGGGGTTTTCTCTAAACCTTGTAGTGGAAAGTGAACAGGTGCTACCTCGTTTGCGTGAGCAGCTTGATGGAGCCCAGCTTCCGGTGTTCGCTCTCTCTCATAGCCGCCCGAGCTTGGATGATGTTTATTTGCAGGCCACTGGCCAGACCCTGATGGATGCTGAATTGGCTGTCGCTGGCCAACGAGACGCAAAGCTGGAGCGAAAAAAAGCTATGCGCTGATTCCTTTAAGTTCGTTTTACTTCTTTGGATTTGTCTTAATCCGCCAGTTTGCATTCGTTCTATCAACTGTCACTCCATGATCAGCCCTGTTGCCACTGTTACTACCCGTGCTGCAGAGCAGGATCAAGGGCCATTGGCTGATCTTGTGCAGGAAACGATGGCCCTGACCCGTCGGCTTTTCTTACAGCTGTTGCGACGTCCTTCTACCTTGATTGCTGGCATCCTTCAGCCCCTGATTTGGTTGCTGTTGTTTGGTGCGTTGTTCTCTAATGCTCCTGAAAGTTTATTGCCAGGAGGCATGAGCTATGGGCGATTTCTCGGAGCCGGTGTGATTGTGTTTACCGCTTTTAGTGGTGCCCTAAATGCAGGTTTGCCAGTGATGTTTGATCGCGAATTTGGTTTTCTTAATCGCTTGTTAGTGGCTCCGCTGCGCAGTCGTAATTCGATTGTATTTGCTTCTGTTATTTACATCACATCTCTGAGTCTTCTTCAGAGCCTGGCGATTATGGGAACGGCTGCCTTGCTCGGTTATGGCTGGCCAGGTGTGGCAGGTCTGGTGTTGGTGATATTCACATTGTTGCTGCTGGTTTTTGCTTTCACTGCTTTGAGTCTTGGTCTCGCCTTTGCACTGCCAGGTCACATCGAACTGATTGCAGTGATTTTTGTGGCCAATTTGCCTTTGTTGTTTGCGAGCACGGCTTTAGCTCCTCTTTCTTTTATGCCTGTTTGGCTTGGTTGGCTTGCGGCCTTGAATCCACTTACTTTCGCCATTGAGCCCATTCGTGCTGCTTATGGCGGTTCCCTAGATCTTGGGGCCGTCTTGCTTGATGCTCCTTATGGGAGTGTGAGTGGTTATGGATGTTTGACAGTCTTGTTAGTGGTAACCATTGGGCTATTTCTGATGATTCGTCCTCTATTAAATCGTAAACTTGCTTGATACCTTATATGTTTTTACCTCTCAAATTTCTAGTGTTTCTCAGGCTAGGCTTTATTGCCATATCTAGGCAGCACAATAGATTTATGAGATGAGGAATGATTGTTTGCCATATTTCAAGTCTGGTGGGAGTATTGTTCTAATTATACCAAATTACTGAGCTTTTTATAGATGTAAAGGCTGAGTGATTTACAGGTTTCTGCAAAGGTTGTTGCTCAAGAGTAGGGAATTTCTTTGCTAGCAATCTCCACCTATCTAGGATTACTTGGTAATGCTGCCTGGGTTCGTTGTTGCGTTGAACTATTCGTCGCGCTGCTTATCAAGGCCTAATCAAGAGCGTTAAAAGCCATCCTGAAGTATGTCTTTCCCTTCATTTGAGATTTTGAACCGTGGGTTGATTGTCTCTGTTCAGGCGCCCGAGGGTTCTCCAATGCGTCATCCTCAGGTGATTGCAGCTATGGCTGAAGCCAGCCTTCGCAATGGTGCGGTTGGGGTGCGTTTGGAAAGTCCCGAGCATATTGGCGCCGTTCGACGCCGTTGCCCGGAAGCCTTGATTATTGGGCTATGGAAGCGTTCTTTTGCTGATAGTGCTGTTTATATCACTCCTGGCTGGGCGGAGGTTCAGGCTGTCTGGTCGGCGGGAGCAGATGTAGTCGCATTGGATGCCACGGCAAGACAGCGGCCTGGAGGGATAACTCTTGAACAGCTTGTGAGTAGGGCTCAGCAAGAGTTAGGTGCACCTCTGATGGCAGATGTCGACACTGTTGAAAATGGTGTACGAGCAGCAGAGCTGGGCTGCGGTTGGGTGGGGACGACTCTCTATGGCTATACAGAAGCGACGGCTGTCGAGAGACCTCCTGGTTTGTGTTTACTTGGGCCTTTGCGCCAGCAACTTGGCTCAGGCATCAGGCTGATCTGTGAGGGCGGGCTTAATTCGCCTCAAGTAGCACTAGAAGCACTTGCTACTGGTGCCGACATGGTGGTAGTCGGCACGGCCATTACCGGTATTGATTTGCAGGTCTATAACTATTGCCAAGAATTGGCGGCCTAACCAGGAAAGCTTTTGGGCGTAAATCAGCCGGTCGTGTCTTGTGTTTGATGAGGCGCAACGCATGAGTTTTATCAATGCGATGCGCCATTGCGCTTGTGCTCCTTGTACTTCCCAGAGGAAAAGTTTCGGGGCTGGATTACATCATGCCGGGCATTCCCATGCCACCCATACCGCCCATGCCACCCATACCGCCCATGCCACCCATTGGGTCACCACCACCGTCGCCGGCGGCTGCAGGGGGCTCGGGTTTATCTGCAATCACCACTTCTGTGGTGACCATCATCGAAGCTATTGAAACGGCG
>Ga0208894_1000333_pt1 | contig 37418 bp, 35 predicted proteins | sample ETNtaG_12_FD_185752 | JGI IMG/M metagenome (GOLD analysis project Ga0208894, IMG submission 185752) | Marine microbial and viral communities from oxygen minimum zone, Eastern Pacific Ocean - ETNP201306SV49 (SPAdes) (version 2) | ecosystem: Environmental > Aquatic > Marine > Oceanic ...
CAATAAAAGGAAAAGAGATAAGCCTTAAAGGGTTATCTAGAATAACGGATGCTTTGATTAGCGTGACTTTTATAGATGGGACGAAATTTGAAGGCTTAGCTACTGTTAATAACTCTAAGATTGTTGTTCCTCAGGAAGTCAGCATTTATCCAACAGGCTATTTTTGGCTGGGTGTAGAGCATTTGTTAAGCGGAATTGATCATATGCTTTTTGTCTTTGGTCTTCTTTTTATAGTTTCTGGAACAGCTAACTTATTTAAAACCATAACCGCATTTACCATTGCTCATAGTATTACCTTGGGATTATCGGTAGTAGAAATTATTAAGGTCCCTCAAGCCTCTACGGAAGCATTCATCGCTTTAACTCTAATTTATTTGGCTTTAGAGGTTAGTGAAAAGCATAGATATGAATCTACACCTTGGGTTGTGGCTTTTGGATTTGGTTTATTACATGGACTTGGTTTTGCAGGAGCTCTTAATGATATTGGGGTTAACAATGACGCGCTGTTATTTTCGTTGTTATTCTTTAATATCGGGATAGAGGCTGGTCAGCTATTAGTTTTACCTTTATTTGGATTAATAGTCTGGCTCCTTTCTAGAAGTTTATTTAATAAAAAAATCCATCAATACGCCTCTTATTTAATTGGAGGCTTGGGATCTTTCTGGTTGATTGAGAGAGTATTAGCTTTGTAAGTATTGTTCTATAAAATAACTGAAGAAAAGGAAAAAATATGTCAGAAGTAGAATTTAAGATTATAGAAAGTAATGGAATTAATATAAGACTAGCCATGATGGGTGAAGGTCCTTTAGTTATCTTTTGTCATGGTTGGCCTGAAAGTTGGTACAGCTATAGGCATCAATTACCTGCCGTTGCAAAAGCAGGCTTTAAAGCTGTTGCATATGATGTAAGGGGTTATGGTGAATCGGACAAACCTCATGAAATCGAGGCGTACACAATGAGAAATATGACCAATGATGTGATAGGAATCATTGATGCTCTCGGTTATGACACGGCTATTACAATTGGACATGACTGGGGTGGGCCAATAGCGCTTAATACAGCAGCATTAAATGAAGATAGAATTACTGCTACAGGGACTCTTTCTGTTCCTTTTATGGGTAGAGGGCCTATGCCCACTTTAGATTTATGGAAGGAAATTTACAAAGATCGTTTTTTCTATCAGCTTTATTTTCAAAAAGAAGGTATAGCAGAAGAAGAGTTTGAATCTGATTTATCTAAAGCTTTATTTATAACTTATACGAATAGTGACGGTAGAGGTATGCAGAAGAATTTCGAAAAAGGTCAAAGTGGCTTAGTTCCTGAAAAAACTAAAGATTCTACATTCCTAGAAGGAATGGAAGTGTTTGAGGACTTTCCAAATTGGTTTGCAAGGGAAGATTTAGATTATTTTGTCAGTCAATTTGAAATAAGTGGATTAAGAGGTCCTTTTAATAGATATAGAGCACAAAATATTGATTGGCACGAAATACCAGAATTAGAAGGAAAAATACTAGAACAACCAGCCTTCTTTGTCACAGGAACTCTAGATCCAGTAAATTTCTTTGTTCCAAGCGACCAAGCTTTAATAGACAGAATTGGACCAAACTACAGCAACTTATTGTTTGCCGAAGAACTTGAAGATATAGGTCACTGGACTCAACAAGAAGCACCAGAAGAGGTTAATTCCTTTATTCTAAACTTCCTAAAGGAAGTTTCTTAATTCGCTCGATTAAGACCTGAATCAATTATCCAGAGAATAAGCTTCCTGTGAGCTTTGGTAGGCTCATGTGAAGAAGATTTTTTCATTAGTTTCTCAATATCTCTTAAGGAATTATAAGCAGCTGCTGTTGCAAACTCATCATAATAATCCTCAGCTAAAATACTTATCAGCCTTCTAACGTAACTGGTTTGTAAGTTTCTTCTAACTGAAGACACTTCAGAACTTATATCTTCTAAGAAGATTGCCTCAGTGAGATCATCAATAACTTCATAAACACTGTAGTCATTACCATAAAGCTGTGTATCAGTTATTCTTGCGAGCGTCCATGCACCTAAAATATGGTCTAAAACTTTATTTTGGATTCCAAGGATAATTTTATGCATTTGAGGATCTTCATGTTCACCACGAAGATCAAACATTCTCCTTTCTAGCTGAACTTTAGATAGCAATGATGCGTTAATTGGGAAGGCTTCGCTTGAGAAAGCATGCTTTGATAAAATCGACATCGCTCTTCTTTGCTCTTCAGAAGGAGTAGGAGTGTAAGGCTCTTTCCTATTAGAGTCTTGTGGATTTGACCTTTCAACGTAAACCCCGCCAATATATCTAGAAACAACCTCTAAAGCTCTTTGATACTCTCTTAGTATGATTTTATGAGCGTTTCTGTACTCTTCCCAACTTTCAGCTTTATTAGCAAATTTATCAGGTAATTCTTTTTGAGCATGATTAACTAATTCAATCCTTTGAGCTGAGTATGTTATCGGGTCATTAGTAAGGTCATTGATCATTGCCCTAGGATCTATTCCGTAACCAGCAGACCTCATGTCCTCAGAGTCGTTAGCAAACATATGCTCAGGTTTATTTGATTCACTAAGAATACTTCTTCTTTCTTCCTCAGTTAAATTAGGCGTATAGCCAAATTTAATAGCCCACTTGTCGTAGGGACCTGGAACTACGTCGTAATAATCGCCTTGATCGTACCCTAATGGAGCAAGGTTTATTGCAGGGTATTCCATCACGGAAGATGTCACACCTATTTTGCTGGTTATCTCAGGTTTATGAACATCCTCGTTATTATGAAGAAAGCTACCTTTAAAATTATGGTTAAGTCCTAAAGTATGCCCAACCTCATGTAATGTTAGCCTGATAATACTTTGTTCTATTATTTTAGGGTCATTAATATTTAAAGAATCAGCGAACATCATGCCTTCTTGGAGCATACTAGCTGAAAAACATTCATTTCCTGTTTGTGAACCGTTAAAGATTCCATCTACGTTAAGTCTGTTGGTTAAGTAAACCCATTCCAACATAATATCTGCACCTATAATTTCACCCGTTCTAGGGTTAGTGAAGCTAGGTCCGTATCCTCCAAAAGGAGGGTTTGGAGATGAAGTCCATCGCAGGACATTATATCTAATATCCCCTGCATCCCAAGAAGCATCATCTGGTTGCACTTTAACTTGAATAGCATCCTTAAAGCCTGCTTCTTCAAACGCAATATTCCAAGCTAAAACTCCTTGTTTTATAAAATCTCTAAGTTCTATGGGTGTAGTATTCTCTATCCAAAAAAGAATGGGCTTGATTGGTTCAGATAATTCTTTATCAGGATCTTTCTTTTGGAGATCCCATTTTCCAATTAAGTCCATGTAGGGTGTCACGTCTTTTGAAGAAAGGTTTGTAACTCTATCTGAGAAATAGCCAATTGATTGATCTTCAATTCTTGGCTCAAAATTATTATCAGGCATTTCTATAAAACTGTATCTCACTTGGATACTTATATTTCTTGGATCAGCAACATCTTCTCCTTCGTATCTACATGGAGCATTCTCAATAACATGCTCAACTTCAAAGTCAGTATTTTTCTTATAGTTAAAAACTCCTAATACTCTAGACTTGGTAGGACTGAGTTGGCCTAATTTGCAGCTTGATGGATCATAATCACCTTCAGAAGTTATTGGCTTAATTAAGGTTAAATCTTCTGAAAGTAGAAGACTTGTAATGTCGACTAAAAATTCATCTTCATCTTCATTTTTACCCTTTATAGGAAGAACCTTAAAAGTAGAGTCAGAAATGTTAGTACCAGAAGATTTTGCTAAAGGAGTTCCTTCATCAAAAGCATAATTTGTTAGAACTCTAATAAATCTTAAATTTTCTGTATTTTTTTCAATCTTAAAGACCCCATTATCTAGATAACTTCCTTTGTTTCTTCTTGCTGCAACAACGCCGTTGATCACGTGAGAGAAGTAAATAAATTCTTTATCGAGCTGATCTTTTTTAATTTTTAGGTAGATGTCGTTTGTTTTTGGATCCCTAAAACTTACAAAGAAACCTTTGACCCTTTCGAATTCTTCAACTATTTCTTCTATGTAAACTTCTTTTTCTTCCTCTTCTTCTGAATCAGAAGACTCTTCCTCTGTAAAAAGATAAGGGTTTAATAGAAGTAAGGTTATTAATAAAGCCTTGTTAGAAAATGGTTTTAAAAAGTTCATATTGTTTTGATTCTAATTAATGTTGTTCCTCATAAATTCTTTATATAATAGAATTTAGGGTGCGATACTATATCAGAATAAACTAAAAATTTTATTAACAAGAAAATTATGTATCGCATAATAAATATAAAAGGTCTTTTCTGTGACGGCGAGGGAGTTAAGACTGATATAGCTACAAATGGTAAGAAGATAGAAAGAATAAAAAAAATTGAAGATACCGTTGGACCCGCGCAACTCATTAGGAATCTTTATTAAGTGAGTTCACATACTCTAGATCTTCATGGTTTTAGACATCATGAAGTAGATATAACGGTTGAAAATTTTATTTTTTTAAACCAAGAAGAGATGCCTCTAACTATTGTCTGCGGAAATAGCAACAAGATGATTAATCTAGTAAAGGAAGTATTAGATAGAACGAATTCTGAGTATAAAGAAGGTTTTGGAAATGAATATGGAAATATAAAGATCTATAAACTTTAAATGAGACACTACTAATGAAAATAAAAAAGGTAGGCCCTATAGGTGCTGAAGTATTAGATGTTGAATTGAGTAAAGCTGACGATCTGCCTGTAGATGATATTAAGAAAGCATTTCTTGAGTTTTCAGTTTTAATCTTTAAAAACCAAAAACTAAGTCCAAATGATTTAAGGCAAGTAGCTTTAATATGGGGCAAACCGTTAATACACCCCATTTTTAAAGGCATAGAAGGTTATCCTGAAATTATTCAGATACAAAATTTAGGAGAGAAATATCACACAAACGCGCATTGGCACTCTGATGTAACTTTTGAAGAAGAACCTCCAGACGCAACTTTGCTATATTCTTTAGAAATTCCAGATGAAGGTGGAGACACGCTATTCGCTGATCAATATCTTGCTTATGAAGAGCTGCCTGAAGTTTTGAAAGAAGAATTAAAAGAAACAGTAGCTATACACAGTAATCTAGGAGTATTAATGCTAGCAGGAGGAGATATTAATAATTTAAGTGAAGTGGAGCATCCTGTCTTTAGGAATCATCCAGAAACAAGAAAAAAATCTCTTTTCGTTACTGAAGCTTTTGTAAAGGAATTAAAAGAAGCAGATCCTAAATATTCTGAAGAGACTTTAAGTAGACTTTATAAGCATTCTTCAAAGAATGACTATGTATATAGACATAAATGGACTAAAGGAGATCTCGTAGTATGGGATAATAGGTGTGTTCTTCATTATGCAGAACACGGATACGGGAATAAAAAAAGAACTATGCATAGAATAACAACCTCTGGGAGTAAACCATTTTGAGTGGAAGAACTACTATAAAGAATTGCAAGATTGTTAATGAAGGAGAAATAATTGAATCTGATCTTTTATTAGAAGATGGGAGGATATCAAAGATTAATTCAACCATAGAAGCGCAGGGCAATGTAATAGATGCAGAAGGTTTATATCTTTTGCCTGGTGTAATAGATGACCAAGTGCACTTCAGAGAACCAGGACTTACAGATAAGGGAAGTATAAAAACAGAATCTCTGTCTGCTATTGCCGGAGGCACCACTAGTTTCATGGATATGCCGAATGTTATACCTCCGACACTTACTAATGACTTATGGAAGCAAAAGGTTCAAATAGCAGAAAAATATGCTTCTGCTAACTATTCCTTTTACATGGGGTCAAGCAATACCAATATTGAAGAAATAAAATCAATTGATAGCAGCCTGGTCTGCGGATTAAAAGTATTTATGGGATCTTCCACAGGAAACTTATTAGTAGACAACGAAGACAGCCTAAACACAATTTTTAAAGAATCCCCAGTGTTAATCGCCACTCATTGCGAAGACACACCTATAATCAAAGAATTAGAAAAAAGTTATTTTGAAAAATATGGAGAGAATATTCCAGTAGATTTACATGCAGAAATTAGATCTAGAGAATCTTGTTTGAAGTCTTCAAAAAAAGCTGTTGATCTAGCCACAGAACATAATGCTAAGCTACATATTCTTCATATTTCAACTGAAGAAGAGCTTTCTTTATTTTCTAACCAAAAGATTGAAGAAAAATTAATTACAGCAGAGGTTTGCGTACCACATTTATATTTTTCAAGAGAAGATTATCCAAAAAAAGGATCGTTAATTAAATGCAATCCCTCTATAAAAGAAAAAGGAGATCAGGTTGCCTTAAGGAGGGCACTTAAAGAAGGTTATATAGATTTTGTAGCCACAGATCATGCACCACACAGTTTAGATGGAAAATCTAATCCATATATGGAATGTCCTTCTGGCATGCCAAGCATTCAACACACATTGCTGGTCATGCTTGAACTAGTTAATCAGGGTGAATTAGATTTAGAGGATATCCCCACTTATACTTCTCATAATGTCTCTTCAAGATTTCAGATAAGGGAAAGAGGGTTTATTAGGGAGAATTACTGGGCTGATTTGGTCTTAGTAGATTTAGATTCAGAACAAAACATTTCAAAAGAGAATATAAGTTATTTCTGTGGCTGGTCACCTTTTGAAGGAGATACATTTCACTCTAAAGTAATTAGCACTTTTGTAAATGGAAAACTTGTCTACAATGAAGGGAGAATATTAGAATCTAATCAAGGCATGCAATTAGAGTTCAGTAGATAAAATGTCTCAAGAAATAAAAGTACACGAAAAGAATAATAATTTTAATTGGTCCGTTCCTTCTGGACCGTACGAGTTTTTAAATGACGATCAAGTTAAGTTTTTTGATAAGTACGGATATGTATTAATTGAAGATGCCTTTAATTCAGAAGAAATATTTAAAGTACTTGAAAAGATAGACCCTTATGAACATAACGTTACAGAAGCTTTAAGAGGGCTAGATGGTGGTAAATTCTTTATTTCTAGAGCAGAAGAGATTACTTTTACTACGCATTTAGTAACCCAATCTGAAGAGTTAAAAGAGTTTAGTAAACACAATGTCTTTGCAGGGATATGTAAAGACCTGATTGGAAATAATGTAAGGTTGTACTGGGATCAAGCAGTTTATAAAAAACCTGGAACAAAGGATGAGTTTCCTTGGCATCAAGATAATGGTTATACCTTCATTGAACCTCAAGCTTATTTAACATGTTGGGTTGCTTTGACTGATGCGGATGAATCTAATGGTTGTCCTTGTGTAATACCTGGATTACACAAAAAAGGAACCTTACATCATAAAACCACAGATCTTGGTTATGAAATACCCCTTGACCCTTCAACGTCAATTTCTTTGCCTGTGAAAGCAGGAAGTATAGCGGTCTTTTCTTCTTTAACACCTCACAGAACAGGTCCAAATCTTTCTAACAATATTAGAAAAGCTTATATTCTTCAGTACGCACCAGAAGGGTCTAGAAGATTGATCTCCCACTCTCTTACTGAAGAGGTAAATGAGGAGTCACGTCAATACTTTATACTTAAAGATGGATCTAAGGTTTAGACTTCTATAAAGCTATTGAGCCTCTCGTAAGCAGTTATAAAATCTTCCTTAAATTCTTGTACAACATCGCTTGCTGAAATGCTTGCATTCATAAGACCTACGCCTTGTCCTACCCAATAAGTAGAAAGATCCTTAGCGCCATCATGACCTCCTTCAGCTAGTTTATTGACTTTCTGTAGTGCTGGCTCAGCAACCATCGGTTGTAAGGGCATAGGTAAAGGGTCTGGAGCCTTATCTGATTCCCAAGCCTCTGTCCAAGGAGAGACAAGTTGTCGAGAATGTTTTCCTGTTCTGCTTCTGGATCTAACGGTTTGGCTGGAATTAGCTGCTACCATTTTTTCTTTTATTACTGGGGGAACTTCCGATTCAATAGTTGTAAGCCAAACAGAGCCGCACCAGGCGCCTGAAGCACCCATAGTCATAGCGGCTGCCATTTGTTGTCCTGTTACTATTCCTCCTGCAGCTAGGATTGGAACATCTCCGTAAGGTTGAATAGCCTCGTACACTTCAGGAATTAAGACCATAGTTGAAACGCTTCCACAATGTCCTCCTGCTTCTGTTCCGGAAACAACCAAAATATCTACACCGGCTTTAACTTGATTAATTGCATGTTGTGCTGTTCCAAGAAGAGCAGCAACTTTCACGTCATTTTCTTTTCCCATTTCTAACATCCAATCAGGTGGAACTCCTAATGCGTTGGCGATAAGTTTAATAGGATGGCTAAAGGCAACATCCAATAATGCTTTTGCTCCATCAGATTTTGTATTCTGAGCGAAGCTAGATCCTGCCGTATCTATTGTTCTTAATTCAGAAGCTTCAATATCATGATTTTCAAGGACGTCAGCCCTGAAGTCCGCATACTCTTGGGGAATCATGCTTTTTAATTTCTCAGCATCAAACTTCTCACTTTGGTCTACCATCTTATTAGGGATAAGAACGTCTACACCATAAGGCTTTCCACCAATGTGTTCATCAATCCACTTAAGTTCTTTTTCTAATTGTTCTGGGGACATACCCACGGCTCCAAGAACTCCACATCCTCCAGCTTTAGAAACAGCCACCACAACATCTCTACAATGAGTAAAAGCCACTAGAGGAAATTCTATATCTAATAATTCACATATTTTTGAATTCATACTTTATACCTTAATTTTAATAAATTGATTGTAAGTAGTTGGCTAAAATAATCTGGGCCACTACCACTACAGCTATTATTCCTGCAAACATTGTCATGTATTTATAGGTCTTTTTATCTTCTTGCATTTAATTACTCCCATTAAAAAGGTTATTATTCTTCATAATTATATGGAAGGTCAAAGAAAATTATCTAAAAATGCTTGGAAGTGGGCATTTTATGATTGGGCTAACTCAGGATTTGCCACTACAGTTATGGCCGGATTTTTTCCTATATTTTTTAAATCATTCTGGGCAGCAGATTTAGACGCTGCAGAGAGTACTTTTGTCATAGGGTCTATAAATTCATTTATAGGTTTATTGATAGCCCTAAGTGCGCCTATATTAGGAGCTATTGCGGACGTAGGTAAAACAAAAAAGAAATTTTTATTTATTTTTGCTTCTCTTGGGATATTAGCCACAGGTTACTTATTCTTTATTCCAGAGAGCTCATGGAAAGCAGCCGTCATATTTTATGGCTTGGGGGTAATAGGCTTCTCGGGAGGAAATATTTTTTACGATGCTTTGATAGTTTCAGTGTCTTCTCCAGGCGAAAGGAATAGAACTTCTTCACTAGGTTTTTCCTTAGGTTATTTAGGAGGAGGTCTGCTATTCCTTGTTAATGTAATGATGTATTTGTACCCTCACTGGTTTGGACTTTCCGGCCCAGCCGACGCCGTTCTTTGGTCATTTATGAGCGTAGCGCTTTGGTGGCTTATATTTTCAATGCCTTTACTTTTGTATGTGAAAGAAAAAGACGGCCTTTCTGATAATGAAAATAATAATATTGTTACTAAAGCGTTCGCCAATCTACTTAATACAGCTAAATCTGTAAGAAACTACAAGAAAGTAGTAATTTTCTTATTGGCCTACTTCTTGTATATGGATGGTGTGGACACAATCATAAGAATGGCAACATCTTACGGATCAGATATTGGGTTATCTGCTTCTTCCATGATAAGTGCTCTTTTGTTAACCCAATTTGTAGGTTTCCCAGCTACCTTAATATTTGGTTTTTACGCCGATAAGTTTGGTTATAAAGAATCACTTACATTTGCAATCATCGTATACATTGGAGTGGTTCTGTTTAGCTCTCAAATGGATACTGCCACTGAATTCTTTATAGTTGCAGGAATTATAGGTCTTGTTCAGGGAGGGGTTCAGGCAATTAGTAGGTCTTATTTTAGTAATCTAATTCCACAAGAAAAGGCAGCAGAGTTTTTTGGCTTTTATAATTTCATTGGTAAATCTTCAGTATTTATAGGCCCGTTTATGGTTTCAGGAATAGCTTTATTGACCGGAAGTCCAAGTATAGGAATATTGAGTTTATTGATTTTATTTATACCGGGTTTAATTCTTCTTTGGAAAGTTCCTGACAGCTAAAATAAATTCCTAGCCACTAAGGCTTTCTTTAAGACGGTTGGTTTGTCTGTCATCAAGCCATCTACACCTAAATCAATTAATCTATACATTTCTTGAGTCTCATCAACAGTCCATACATGGATTAATTTATTGAGGTCATGGACCTTCTTAATGAACCTTTTGGTTACAATCGGTATTCCAAATTGCGACACTGGTACTTGAGCACATAATCCAGTAGATGTTTTAAATTTTAATCCATAAGAGCTTAATAATAACTTAACAATTTCAGCCTGCCCCATAGAGGAACATAAGCTTGAGTCAGTTAATTCTCTTATTCGATTTAATCTTTTCGTAGAAAAAGAAGCTAGACAAACTCTTTTTAAAGCATCATGGTTCTTAACTATCTTAATTGTCTCATCGACGGCAGAATCAACCTTTATATCAATATTGAATCGAAGGCTTGGAAAGGAAGAGAGCGTGTCTTCAAGAGAAGGGATCTTTCCTCCATTTATCAGATTAACTTCTTTAATTTCTTTGAAAGTTAGGTCACTTACCCTTTTATTTATACCAGCTACTCTCTTTAAGTCGCTGTCATGAAATATAACAACCCTACCATCAGAAGTTGATTGAACGTCTGTCTCCATAAAAACAAAACCCAAGTCTGAAGAATATTGGAAAGCTTCTAGTGTGTTTTCTGTCTTTTCTTCATCTCCACCGCGATGAACGAAACCATAAAATTTATGACCTTTAAAAAATGGATGCATCTTAAGAAGTAAAATAACACTATCTCAAGTGTTTTCAATTGGTTATTCTTATTTGTTATGGAGTGGTTATTAATAACAATTGTTGTTTTATTGGCTGTTTTATATCTACCTTACTTATTTAAGACAGCCAGATTAAAGAAGATAAATATCTCTAACATTCCGAAAGAGGGCGATTGGGCAAACTTATCAGATGGCAATATTTTCTATAGATGGTTCCATCCTAAGAAAGAGCACTCAAACGGTGAGACTATTGTTCTGGTTCACGGCTTTTCAACCCCTAGTTTTGTTTGGGGCGGCTTAATTGATAACTTCTGTGATTCTGGATTTAAAGTACTTGTTTATGATCATTTTGGAAGAGGCTTTTCTGAAAGACCTGGCATTAATTACGATAAGGTACTTTATGTAAGGTCTTTGAAGGATTTAATAGATGACCAAGGAATAGAGGGTAAAGTGCATCTAGTAGGTTATTCAATGGGAGGACCCATAGTTGGGTATTTTGCAGAGAAATACTTTGATCAAACTAAATCCATGTCTTTAATTGCTCCTGCAGGCTTTCAACAAGCAATGTCTGGAGTTAACAGCTGGACTATTAAGCCAATAATAGGCGAATGGTTTTGGCATGTTTTTAATAACAGAATCTACGGCGTAGGTAGGATGTCAGAGACTGCTTACAGTGATGACCCTTTGTCAATTAATGAAGAAGAATTCTTAGAGAATTTTAATAAACAGCTAGCCTTTAAGGGCTTTACAGAGTCTCTACTTTCGACAGTAAGGCATTTTAATTTACTGGATTGTAGAAGGATGTATAAAGATGTAGGCAACTTAGATATCCCTACTTTCGTAGTTTGGGGAAAGAATGATGGAGTTGTTCCCCATAGCTCAAGTGAAAATTTAAAAGAATGCATACCTCATTCTGAGTTATTTACGATAGAAGAAGGTACTCATGATATTACCTACAGACAGCCCACTGAAGTAGGGAAGGCAATAAATGAGTTTCTCCTGAAAAAGACTTAATGAATTTCAAAGATATCAGCCCTTATTCAGACCAAGAGGTCAACGCGCAGATTAAAAACCTTATAAACAATCAGCTTTTCTTTAAACAGTTAGCTAAATTCTTATTTCCCGCTTCATCAAAATTATTACCTGGATTAATTGAGATATTTATTAAGGGTAAATTTAAGAGTTCATTTCAGTCTGCTAGCACCATAAAAGAGTTTCAATCTAGCTTAGCGCCTTACGTCAAAAGAATGATAGACAAGACTACGGATGGCTTTACCTTTTCTGGAGAAGAAAACCTTTCTTCAAAAGCCTCTGTTTATATTGGAAATCATAGAGATATAGCTTTGGATGCAGCTTTCTTAAATTTTCTTCTTTACGAACAAAAAAAAGAAACTGTAAGAGTTGCTATTGGAGATAATCTTCTTGATGGAGGTTTTGCAGAAACCTTAATGAGATTAAATAAAAGTTTCGTGGTTCATAGAGATATTCAAGGAATAAAAGAGACTCTAAAAAAGTTAACGAAACTATCTAAATACATAGACCAATCTTTATTTAAAGACAATGAAAGCATCTGGATTGCACAGAAAGAAGGCAGGGCAAACGATGGTAATGATTTTAGCGACGTGGCTGTTCTTAAAATGCTTTATCTGTACAAAAGGAAAGACTTAAGTTTCTCTGAATGGGTTAAGAAAATAAACATCATACCTATATCAATATCCTACGAGTACGATCCTCTTGACGTAACTAAAGCAAGAGGGTGGAACCACCAAGAAGAAATGACTTTGGAGGAAATTAATGAAAGTGTATTACACGAAATAGCTTTAGGTTTATTTAGAGACAAAGGAAGAGTCCATTTACATGTTTGTGACCCTATTGATTATGATGGTGACGATATAGAAGAGCTTTCTTGTCTGATTGAACAGGAAATTTTATTACATTATAAGGTTTGGCCAACTTCCCACATCGCTGCAAAAGCATTATCTAATTCAGACACTTTTTTTAATTATTTTGATGAAGAGCAAATCAAAGCAAACCAAGAATCTAATTTTCTTAATCGTTTTAATGACTTAGATATAAATATACAGAGAGAATGCCTTAAGACTTACGCAAGACCATTATTAAATAAGAAAAAGGCCAGAGGTGAACTCTGACCTTTTGAGATAGCATCGTAAATAGGGTTAAAGAGTGCTTTCTTCTTGAAGGGGAGTTAGGTTCTTTTACATAGAGAAAGTAAGTAAAATTCTATCTTCATCAGCTAAACCGCTACCTGCATCAGCACTGAAATCACTAAATCCTATTGAAACTCCTAACCCCGCAAGGTCTACAGGAAGATCGTAACTAATTAAAGTGTATTCTCCTGTATCTTCATAATCACCATAAGTTACTGATAGACCAGTATCACCTATAGCTAAAGAGAATTCTGTATTGTTAGGCGCGTCATCTTGGCCAGCAGAGAAAGTAAATCCTACCAACCCATAACCCAACCCAAGATAAATCTCTTCAAAATCTAGAGAATCTTCACCAGGATAAGTATACTTAAGGTAACCTATATCGTAAGTCATACCGTTCTCAAGCTCGCTAGCGAAACCTCCGTACCAGTCTAATTCTGTTGCTGCATTATCACCAAATTCAACATTAGAGGCCCAAGTGCCGAAGTAGAGGCCATTTTCGCCAGCAATGTCAAAGCCGCCAGATATAGCAGCCTCTTCAGAAGTTTGCGTCATTCCTCTCCATATATAGTCGTTAGATAGAGCTACATTACTTTCAAATTCTGCTGCTTGCAGCGTTATAAAACTTGAAAGAAACGTAATAATTCCAATATTAATTAACTTATTCATTTAAACTCCTTATAAAAATATAAAATACAACTATATATATGCAATCTTAATGCCAATGTATTTATGCTAAATTTAGTAAATAATGCACAGAAGTAGTGCAACTCAACAAATTTCACCTCTAATTTAAAGTCTAACTATGTCTATCTAGCTATATATCGTGTAATATTTCGCCCGTTTAAAGTATTAAATAATAGGAGACAGGATGGAAATTTCGAATAAAGTTGCACTTATAACTGGAGGAGCTTCTGGCTTAGGTTTGTCTACAGCTGAAACTCTTGTTGAATCAGGAGCTAATGTAATGCTTCTTGATCTAAATGAAGATAATGCAAAAAAAGCTGTTGAGAGCTTAGGAGATAAATCTAGTTACGTTATAGCAAATGTTACGGAAGAAGAGTCAGTTAAGAATGCTATCGATGAAACTGTCAAAAAATTTGGCGGGATAAATATAGTTGTTAATTGCGCTGGTATCGGTAGTGCAAGTAAAACGGTTGGACGAGATGGAGCACATCCTCTAGATTATTTTAAAACAGTTGTGGATATAAATTTAAATGGGACATTTAACGTTCTTAGATTGGCTGCAGTTGAGATGGGTAATAATGAACCAAATTCTGATGGGGAATGCGGAGTAATAATAAACACGGCTTCAGTAGCAGCATTTGATGGTCAAATAGGTCAAGCCGCTTACAGTGCAAGTAAAGGGGGCGTAGTTGGCATGACATTACCAATTGCTAGAGATTTAGCCAGAATGGGAATTAGAATTAATACAATTGCCCCAGGAATTTTTGATACTCCTCTTATGGGAATGGCACCTGATACGGTAAGAAATCCGTTAATAGAAATGACCCAATTTCCTAAGAGACTTGGCATACCTAGTGAATACGCTGCATTGTCTAAACACATAATTGAAAATGCATTCTTAAATGGAGAAACAATTAGATTGGATGGCGCTATAAGAATGCAACCAAAATAAATGGAATTTTTATCTGATTACGGAGCTTTTCTCTTAAAAGTTATTACTATAGCTTTAGCTATAACAATACCTTTATTGATAATTATAGGTTCTTCCAAAACTAAAGCTTCATCTAAGGGAAGCTTAGTAGTTAAGAATCTCTCTAAAAAATATGAAGAAATGGGAACTTCCATAAGAAGTTCTCAGTTAAACCCTAAAGAATTAAAACAATACAATAAAGAGCTTCAGAAGAAGAAAAAGAAAGAAGATAAGAAGCCCTCTAAAGAAGATTCTGTCTTTGTCTTAAATTTTAACGGAGATATCCAAGCTTCAGAAGTAACTAAATTAAAACATGAGATAAACGCTATTTTGCTTTCTGATACTAAGTGTAAAGAAGTGGTCGTCAAAGTTGAGAGCGGAGGAGGGTCTGCATATGCTTATGGACTTTGTGCAGCTGAACTGAAGCGACTAGTTGATAATAAAATCAAACTAACAGTTTGTATTGATAAAGTAGCTGCAAGTGGAGGTTATCTAATGTCGTGCGTAGCTTCGAAAATCATAGCAGCACCTTGGGCTGTAGTTGGATCTATAGGCGTTATAGCTCAACTTCCTAACTTCCACCGTCTTTTAAAAAAGAATTCAATTGATTTTGAAATGCATACAGCCGGAGAATTTAAAAGGACTCTAACTACTTTAGGTGAAAATACGGAAGCTGGAAGAAAGAAATTTAAATCTGAACTGGAAGATTTACATCTAATTTTTAAAGACTTTGTTAAAGAGCAAAGACCACAAGTGGATACAAAAATAGTCGCTACAGGTGAAGTTTGGCAGGGTGAAAAAGCAATAGAAGTGGGATTGATAGATGCCTTAGGCACTTCTGATGATTATTTAGTTGAGCTTTCTAAGAAATTAAAACTCTTTGAAATAGATTATGTTGAGAAGAAAAATCTAACAGAAAGATTTGCCTTTTCAGCTCAATTATTGATTGAGAAATCAATTTTAAAATTTTATGACATTGTAAATAGGGATAGATTTATATCATGACAACTTATCAAGCTCTTGAATCAGTAAAAACTGAAGACGGCAATACACTTTCTGTAGTAGAAAAAAATGTAGATGAATTACCGGAAGGTGACCTTCTTATTAAAGTTAGTTATTCGTCTTTAAATTATAAAGATGCAATGTCAGCTTCTGGAATGCCAGGAGTGACAAGAACTTACCCTCATACACCAGGAATTGATGCTGTTGGTGAAATAGAAAGCTCTTCAGATCAAAACTTTAAAGAAGGAGATAAAGTAATAGTGACCGGATACGATCTTGGCATGAACACCGCTGGTGGTTTTGGACAATACATTAGAGTTCCTGCGAAATGGGCTACACCTCTACCGAATGGTCTTTCGGAGAGTGAATCAATGTCTCTTGGAACAGCTGGATTAACTGCCGGTCTTTCAGTTCAAGCTTTAGAAACTTATAGGGATAATAAGAGTTTTGAGGGAACTAAATCAATTGTTACTGGAGCAACAGGAGGAGTTGGTTCAATTGCTTTAATGCTTCTTTCTAAATTAAATTCTGAAGTTACAGCCGTTACTGGAAAGAAAGAACAAACAGATTTCTTAACTGGTTTAGGTGCTTCAGAGGTTATTCTAAGAAACAATTTAGAGGAAGTCGCTAAAAAGCCTATAGGAAAAAGTATTTGGGATTTAGGAGTAGACGTTGTTAGTGGAGATATGCTTACTATGCTTCTAACTTCTCTAACACCTGGCGGAGCTGTTGCTTGCAGCGGTTTAGTTGGAGGCCCATCTTTTGAAAGTTCAATTTTTCCTTTTATCCTAAGAGGAAATGCTTTGCTTGGAATAGATTCAGTTGAAATCCCTCTAGAACAAAAATCTCAAATATGGAAAAGATTCAGCTCTGATTGGAAACTAGATTTAGTTGGTCTTACAAAAGAAGTTTCTTTAGACGGTTTAGATAAAGAAATACAAACTATATTGCGAGGAGATCAAGTAGGGCGGATTGTTATCAATTTAATTTAGGAGGAAAAAATGGAAGAGCATTCAGAACAAGAAAAGGAATTTATGAACGAGCAAGATAGTAAGTTAGATGCCTTTGCTGCAGCTGGAATAATTATAACTTTGACAGCTATGGCAGTCTTTTGGGTATCAAATCAATAAAAAAAGGATGAAATATGGATGTTGTTAATTTTTTAAAAGATAAAACTAGAGTCCCAGTAATAGGAGCCCCTCTGTTTACCGTTTCTTACCCAGAACTTGTATTGGCTCAGTGTAAGGCTGGAGTGGTAGGTTCTTTCCCTGCATTGAATGCAAGACCAGAAGAAAAACTTTCTGAATGGCTTACAATGATGAAGAAGGACTTGGAAGAATACAAAATAGAAAATCCAGATGAAGTTATTGCTCCTTTCGCTGTAAATCAAATTTGCCATCACTCAAATAATAGGCTTGAACATGATATGGAAGTTTGTGTAGAACACGAAGTTCCTATAGTTATTACTAGCTTAAGGGCCCCTAAATTTGTAGTAGATGCTGTACATAGTTATGGCGGAGCTGTCATGCATGACGTAATCAATATCCGTCATGCGAAGAAAGCAATTGATGAGGGCGCAGATGGACTTATCTTGGTATGCGCTGGAGCAGGTGGTCATGCGGGAGCTTTAAGCCCTTTTGCTCTTGTAAGAGAAGTAAGAGAATTCTTTGATGGACCAGTTGCATTGTCTGGAAGTATTTCTCATGGTGCTTCAATTTTATCTGCCCAAGCTATGGGTGCTGACTTTGCATATATAGGAACTAGGTTTATTGCCACTCAAGAGGCAAATGCATCTCAAGGTTATAAAGATATGATTGTAGAGAGCTCAGCTAAAGACATAATGTATTCTCCAACTTTTACTGGAATTCATGGCAACTATCTAAAACCTAGTGTAGTTAATGCTGGACTAGATCCTGACAACTTACCTTATGCAGATAAAAATGATATGAATTTTGGGACGCCTGAAGGAGCTAGTGTTCAGCATGGAGACAATCGAAAGAAAGCTTGGAAGGATATATGGGGTTCAGGGCAGGGCATAGGAAATCTTCATGACATTCCAACTATAATGGAGGCAGTTGACGCCATGGTTGAAGAATACGAAGAAGCTAAAAAGGCTTTAAATAGTAAATCAGCTTAATTAGTCACCTTTAAATTCTGGATCTCTTTTTTCAAAAAAAGATAGCACAGCTTCTTTTCTATCCTTAGTTTCATGAGTTAAAAGAGTCTGATCATAATCCATGTGCATAGTTGCATCATCTGTCGCATAGACTAATTCATTAACACTGTTTTTTATCATTTGAGCTGCCAGGGGGGGTTTTGAAGCATATAATTTCGCCATTTTTTTAGCCGCACTCATCAACTCATCCTTAGGGTGCACTTCATCATAAAAGCCCCAAGAAAGAAGGGTTTCAGAATTTTCATTTTCTCCACCTATAACCATTTTCTTTGCTTTCGCAGGGCCTATTAACCTTACAGCCAAAGGTAGACCAAACCAATTCAAATTGATTCCTAAATTTATTTCTGGATAACCTAATATGGCTTTATCCGAAGCAATTCTAAAATCACAAGCAGAAGCTATGCAGGCAGCACCTCCCAGGCAATAACCATCTATCGCTGCTATGGTTATTTGATTTACTTCAAAGAATGAATAAATTGCAGGTTTTCCAAAATTATTTCTCCAAGCTTCTAATTTTGTAACTGGTTTTTGTTTTTCTTTTAAATCTGCACCTGCAGAAAAGTGATCTCCTTTCCCGCTATAAATTACGACTCTAGATTCAAGGTCTTCATTTAAGCTTAAGTTAACTTCAGTTAATTCTTTTAAAACGTCTGTGCTTAAAGCATTCATTGACTCTTCTCTGTCTAGATAGACCCAACAAATATGACCTTCTTTTTTAATATCTATATATTTCATTTTAATTCTGCTAAGTATTTTTCAGCATCTAGAGCAGCCATACAACCGGATCCAGCGGAGGTTATGGCTTGCCTGTAAATATGATCCGAAACATCTCCTGCAGCAAATACGCCCGGCGCACTGGTAGCTGTTGAATTTCCATCATTCCCAGAGTGTATTTTTATATACCCATTGTTCATATCAAGTTGCCCCGAAAATAAATCAGTATTTGGTTTGTGTCCTATGGCTATAAAGAGACCAGACAGGTCTAGATTTTGTTCTTCCGAACTTTTGGTGTTTTTAATCTTAATCCCCTGGACAGTTTTCTCATCTCCCAACACTTCAATCAGTTCATGATCCCAGATAATATTTACATTTCCTTCTTTTTCTCTTTGTAAGATTCTATCTTGTAAGATTTTTTCTGCTCTGAGTTCATCTCTTCGATGCACTAGAGTAACTGAAGAGCAGAGATTAGAAAGATATAAAGCTTCTTCTACGGCAGTGTTTCCACCACCAATCACTGCAACTTCTTTGTCTTTATAGAAAAAACCGTCACAAGTTGCACAAGCGCTTACCCCTCTCCCTAAATAAGACTGTTCACTAGGCAAGCCAAGATATTGCGCAGAAGCTCCAGTTGCAATAATTAACGAATTACATTCGTATAAGTTCACGTTACCCGTTAATTGCATAGGTTTAGAACCCAAATCTACTTCTTCAATATGGTCAAATACAACTTCTACATTTAAGGCCTCAACATGCTTGAGCATCCTGTCCATTAACTCAGGTCCTTGAAGGCCATTACTATCTCCTGGCCAATTTTCTACATCAGTTGTGGTTGTCAGCTGTCCTCCTTGCTCCATTCCAGTAATTAAACATGGATCAAGACCTGCTCTGGCAGCATAAACAGCTGCTGTATAGCCTGCAGGTCCAGTACCTATAATAATTAGTTTTCTTTTTTGTAGTTCCATATTTGATAATTATAGCTTGGACTATGTAATTTAGGCATTCTTGATTAGAACATCTTTGAAATTATCTATACAATAAGTAAAACTTACAGTTCTAAGTGGTAAAAAAGTCTCAAGCAACAAAAAAACCAGTTAATCAGGCGGTCTCCTTATCGCGTATAAGAATTAACAAATTAATTTTAGACTCTTGGTTAATCTTACAAGGGTTTTTTGGAATATTTATTTTATTAGCTTTGTTCACTTTTTCTCCAAAAGATCCTGGATGGAATACTCAAGTGTTCTATAGCAATGACGTTTACTTAGATTCTCAAATATATAACGCTGTTGGAAGCTGGGGAGCTTATATCAGCGATTTCCTGTTTAGTTTCTTTGGATACATGGCCTACGTCGTTGTTTATTGGCTATTATGGCCCTTAATACGGCATTTCTTTTTATCTAGAAACAGGGTCCCTTTTTCTGATATTTATACTGGTTTGCTGGGTTTAAAAGTTTTTGGTTGGGTTTTAGTGGTGTTGTCTGGTTCTACTTTGTTTTCATTGATATTAGAGCCAGGTATAAGTTTTTTACCGCAAGAAGGAGGAGGTCTGATAGGCGCAAAGATATCTTCCCTCTTTATTTTACCCTTGAGTCTTATAGGGAGTTTATTGCTGTTTATATCTCTATTACTTTTAGGTCTAACTTTGTCTCTAGAAGTTTCGTGGTCTGCTTTAATATTAAGAATTCAAAAATATCTAATTTCATCTAGCTCTTCTTTTGGAGAAAATCTTTCAAACTTTTTAAACACTTTAAAAGAGAAACAACAACTAAGAAAAGAAAAAATTGAAAGACAAGAAAAGGCCATATTTAAAGCTAAAGAAAAAGAGCAATTAAAGCCAGCAGAGGTTATAAAGCAAAAGCCTAAAATAGAAACAAGCAAAAGAGCAGAGGTAGAAAAACAAACAGAGTTATTTGAATATAAAGAACCTACAACCCCTCCCAAGCTTTCCCTTTTAGATGAAAACAAAGAAGAAGGTTCAGACGAGACTTCTGAGAATTCATTAAGACAGTTAGGTGAGCTCGTAGTTTCCAAATTAGCGGAATACAACATTAATGATGTGTCTGTTGAGTCCATACAACCAGGTCCTGTAGTAATAAGATTAGAGTTAAAATTACCCAGCGGCTTGAAAGTAAATCAAATCTCTAACATTAGCAAAGACTTAGCTAGATCTCTCGCTAAAACTAGTGTAAGAATTGTTGAGGTAATAGAAGGTAGAGATACTATAGGAATTGAAGTGCCAAGAGAAGATAGGCAAGCTGTTTCATTAAGCGAAGTACTTTCTAGTAAAGTTTACGATGATTCGAAGAGTCCTATAACTGTAGCATTAGGTAAAGATATTAGTGGGTCTGCTGTTGTAGCTGATTTAGCTTCGATGCCACATCTATTGGTGGCAGGCACGACAGGTTCTGGAAAGTCAGTAGCCATTAATTCAATGCTTATAAGTATTCTCTATAAGGCTAGCCCAGAACAGGTGCGACTAATATTGATTGACCCTAAAATGCTTGAACTTTCAGTTTACGAAGATATTCCACATTTATTGGCTCCGGTTATCACTGACATGAAAGAAGCATCTAGTGGACTAAGGTGGTGTGTAAATGAAATGGAAAAAAGGTATAAGCTTATGGCACATTTGGGTGTTAGAAATCTTAATGGGTATAACAAGAAGGTTGCTGAATCTATTTCTTCTGGCTCTCCTATTAAAGACCCAACCTGGAAGATAAATGAAGCAGGAGAAGATGAAGAAGCTCCTGATTTAGAACAAATACCCCTTATTGTTTTAGCAGTTGATGAATTAGCAGATCTCATGATGGTTGTAGGGAAAACTGCAGAACAATTAATAGCTAGAATCGCTCAAAAGGCCAGAGCAGCAGGTATCCATATGTTGCTAGCTACACAAAGACCTTCTGTAGACGTAATAACTGGTCTTATTAAAGCTAATATATCTTCTAGAGTTGCGTTTCAAGTAGCTTCGAAAATGGACTCGAGAGTAATTCTTGACCAAGGAGGGGCTGAGCAGTTATTGGGGAATGGAGATATGTTATATCTTGCTCCTGGTACATCTATTCCTCAAAGAGTTCACGGAGCTTTTGTTGGAGATGATGAAGTCCGAAGGGTAGCCGATGATTGGCGCCAAAGAGGAAAAGCAGAATATCTAGAGGAAGTTACTAAAGAAGAAGGTGCCGTAATTGGTATGCCTGGAATTGCAACCGAAGAAGACCAAGATGGTGAAAAAGATGAACTTTATGATGAAGCAGTTGCTTTTGTGGCCCAGTCTAGAAGGGCTTCAATATCTGCTGTTCAAAGAAGGCTTAGAGTAGGTTATAACAGAGCGGCAAGAATAATAGAGACCATGGAAGGAAGCGGGATAGTGAGCCCGATGGAATCTAATGGAAACAGAGAAGTATTAATACCTCCACCACCTGAGGATTAATTTGAGAACCTTTTTTTTTCTCGTCCTATTATTACCCACTTTAGTTCTTTCTGAAGATAACCTAGTAATTGTTATTTCTATGGATGGTTTAAGGCATGACTACCCTGAGATATCTACTTCCGGAGGTTTTGAATTTATAAAAAAAAATGGCCTTGAAGCAGATTCATTAATTCCAGTTTACCAATCGACGACTTATCCAGCTCATGTAAGCATGGCAACGGGAGTGCACCCCAACAAACATGGAATCTTACATAATTCTTTTTTTGATAAAGAGAGGGGTCATTATAGTTATAGCCCAGAATCAGATTGGATTGATGTTAGGCCTGTTTGGACAATTCTGGAAGAAGAGGGGATAAAAACAGCTACTTATTTTTGGGTGGGCTCAGAGACAGACTGGAATGGTATTCAAATAACTTATAGTAAATTTCCATTTAGCTCGAGAGTTTCTGAAACAACGAAAATAAATCAAATAATAGAATGGTTAGAGCTTCCTAATGAAGAAAGGCCTCAGTTAATTATGACATGGTGGCATGGAGTAGATTCAGTTGCGCATAAGCTTGGATCTAGTAAAGAAATTGTTAAAAAACAATTACTTAAACAAGATAAACATTTACTGGACCTTATTAAAGAAATTGAAGATAGATCTCTATGGGATGAAGTCACATTAATTGTTGTTAGTGACCACGGTATGACAGATATTTCAAATTTGATTAATGTGAAGGAAATTTTGGATGCGCATTCTATAGAAGCAATTTTATCTTTAGGTCCTTCCATCGGACATATTTTTTTAAAAAACCTTGAAGAGACGGAATTAGCTATTAACGTTTTAGAAAAAAATGAACTTTTAAAAGTCTTAAAAAAGACTAAAGTTCCAGATTATCTTAATCATCCTAAAAGAACTGGAGATATAGTGATTACCACTAAAAGTCCCAACATGTTAGTAAAAAAAGTTTATTCGCATCCTCCTTTAGGCATGCATGGCTACGATCCTGCTATCAATGAAGAAATGAAAGGCATATTCTTTGCCTATGGAAGAGGTGTTAAGAAGAAGAAATTAAAACAAGTAGATCAAGTAGATATAACACCAACTATTCTTAACCTTTTAGGATTAGAGGTACCTGACTATATGGATGGAGAGGCTTTGTTATTAGATTGATATGAGTAAACACATCTTGTCTTTAATTTTGCCATTGTGTTTTCTTGAGCTGACAGCTGCAACAATTAATGAAGGGAATTTACTTAATTTTTTAGGAAAAAAAGATTTTTTTTCAGGCAGCTTCATTCAAATTACAAATCAGAACCAAAAAGAAAGAAAGGTAAATGGCGAGATAAAAATAAACAGAAAGGGGATGTTTAAAGTTGTTTATTCTGATCCTCTAAACGAAATTATATCTTCAAACGGTTCTGAATTATTTAGATTAGATGAGGAATTGGAGCAGCTTAATATTTCGCCCATAGATAAAATCTTTTTGGAAAGCCCCATAGGCTTGTTTGCCGCTAAACAAATAGAACTTGAAAACTTATTTTTTGTTGATAGGTGTTATACCGAAAAAAAGATATTAACCTGTACTTTAAGGCCTAAAACTGAAGAAAGTTTTTTACAAGAACTAACAGTTAAATTTTCAAAAGAGGTTATTAAATCTATAAGCTATATCGATTCATTTAATCAGATAGTCCATCTCAATTTTCTACATTCAGACTGGGGTAGAATACCCTTGGAAGAATTTTCATTTTCAATTCCTGAAGGAATTGATGTCGTTAGGCATTAAAATTATCTAGAATAGTCAGATGTTGGACGTAAAAACTTTAAAGAAAGAACCGAAAAAGGTAGCTGAAAACCTATTAAAAAGAGGATTTAAGCTCGATATAAACGCATGGTCTAAATTAGAGGAATCAAGAAAACTACTTCAGTCAGACACTGAAAAAATGCAGGCAGAATTGAATCAAGTTTCCAAACAGATAGGCACTATTAAGAATGAAGGTAAAGATTCTTCAGATTTACAAAAACAAGCAACGAAACTAACATCCGATATAAAAGAAAAATCAAAAGAACTTGATACCTTACTTAATAAGATTAATCAGTTCATTATTTCATTACCAAACTTAGTTGATGATGATATACCCGAAGGAAATTGCGAAGAAGATAACTTAGAAATAAGGAAGTGGGGAGAAGTAAAAAACTTTAATTTTATTCCAAAGGATCATCTTGAATTAGGAAAAGAACTTAATGGAATAGATATGGAGTTAGGTGTAAAGATTACCGGTTCCAGGTATTCGGTTTTAAAAACTCAAATAGCTAAACTTCAAAGATCCCTTATAAACTTTATGTTAGACGTTCATATTGAAGAGCATGGCTATGAAGAAGTTTACGTTCCTTACGTAGTGAATTCTGAATCTTTATTGGGTACGGGTCAATTACCTAAATTTGAAGAAGATTTATTTAAGCTTGAAGGAAAAGGAGATTTCTATTTAACTTCAACTGCCGAAGTTCCTGTAACTAATATTTTCAGGAATGAAATTCTAGAATCATCTTCTTTGCCAATAAAGTATGTTTGCCATACGCCTTGCTTCAGGAGTGAGGCAGGAAGTTATGGTGTTGATACTAAAGGCTTAATGCGATTGCATCAATTTGAGAAAGTAGAATTGGTTCATGCGGTAGAGGCTTCAGATTCTGATAATGCACTAGAAGAAATTACTAACCATGCAGAAGCTATCCTTCAGAAGCTTGAGTTGCCTTATAGAATTGTTTCGCTTTGTTCAGGAGATATTGGCTTTTCTGCCTCAAAAACCTATGATTTAGAAGTCTGGATTCCCTCCCAAGAAACCTATAGAGAAATTTCTTCTTGTTCAAACTTTAGATCATTTCAAGCCAGAAGAATGAAGGCGAGATGGAAAGATCCAGTTTCGAATAAAACTGAATTTATTAATACTCTAAATGGATCAGGGTTGGCTTTAAGCAGAACTATCCTTGCTTTAATGGAGAATTTTCAACAAAAGGATGGATCTATAACAATTCCTGACGCTTTAAGAGGTAATTTCGGTGCAGATAAAATTTCTTCTTAAACCTTTCTTTAACTTTTTCTCGTCTTAATTTTTTATATAACTTTTGTATATTATTCTAACTATAAGGTATAGAATAATCCCAACTTTGTGTCTAATTATTTTTTTGGGGATTAAATGATGAAATCAATCAAAAAACACGTAATTTTCATTCTTTCAGTAGTCTTTTTCAGTCTACCTTTTTATGCGGATGTAGATACTACATCGGGCATGAGGGGGAGTGTTAATGTTGGCGGTGCTACGGTAGTTGCTGAACACACTCCTACAGGTATAACTAAAAGAACAACTACCGGGAGTTCTGGAAGTTTTTCTCTTTCTTTCTTACCTATAGGTGGGCCTTACACTGTTAAAGTTTCAGCACCAGGATACGATTCTGAATCTATAAACGGTCTTTATCTGACTCTTGGCGATCCAGTAAGTTTTAGCGTTACTTTAGCGAGTAGCTCGGCTGCAGATGAAATAGTTGTAACTGGGAAGCCAGTTTCAGCCTTCAAAATGGGAACTAGTACTCTTTTAACTAGAGCAGATATGGACGCTGTTCCTACAATCAATAGATCAGTTGCAGATTTTGCAAAAATGGACCCTAGGGTCTCTGTAAATGGTGGTGTTGGTAGGGATGCCGAAATAAGCGTGATGGGAGCTAATACGAAATTTAATGATTTTACCATTGACGGTGTTAGCTTTAATGATCCTTTCGGACTAAATGACAATGGCTTCGGTACTATGAGAAATCCAGTAAGTATGGACTTTATAGACCAAATATCTGTTGATATTACACCTTTTGATGTATCTAGAGGAAACACTACAGGTGGCTCTATAGCTGTTGTAACTAAATCAGGTACTAATGAATTTCATGCTTCTGCTTTTTACCAAAATAGAGATGAAGGAAATGTTGGTGATTATTTAGGACAAGACTTTCCTGTATTTGAGGATGAAGTAACAGCATTTACAGCATCTGGTCCTATTATTAAAGACAGACTATTCTTTTTTGTAGGATACGAAGAGAACGAGAAATCACTACCTGGTTTATACGGAACAAAAGATAGTGGAGCTCAAAACCCTGCAAGTGTAGTTACTACAGCGCAAGCTGAAGAGATTCGTCAATTTACGATTGCAAATTATGGTGGTTACGATCCAGGTTATGTAAATCTAGTAACTTTCCCTGAAACACATGAAGAATGGACTGTAAAATTAGATGCAGTTATAAACGATGATCATAGGGCTACGTTGAATGTATCTCACTCGGAAGACTTAACACCTCAAAGATACAATAATTGGTCTAGGGTAGTGTTCAGTAATAACTGGTATTACAAACCGCCAGAAATTGATAGAGCTTCTTTTACTCTATATAGCGATTGGTCGGATAAATTATCAACAAAATTTAAGTACACTTCTTATGAAATGGAAGAAGATGACGCTTCTTATGGAGATGACTTCTTTCCAGAAATGGCTATCAGAGTGAAAGATGCTGTTAGTGGGGATAGTGATACTGTATTCCTTGGCGGTGATAGATACAGAGGTGCTAACTTAATTAATGTAGAGAGTGAGTTCCTAAGTTTTAAAGCTGATTATGATAATGATGATCATCTTTATACGATAGGGTATGAGAGTGATAACTCTGATGTAGTGAATCTATTTATTGCGAGGTATAACGCAGAAGTAAGATTCAATAGCTTCGATGACTATAAGATAGGTAAATGGAGTCGTTTAAGAATACATGAGCCTTACGCTGGTCATACAGACGTACAAAGTGTAGCGGCTGACTTTGAAGTGGAAAAAACTTCTTTTTACGTACAAGATGAGTGGTTCGTAAATAGTGACCTAACCGTTCGATACGGGCTTAGGTATGACTCAGTATTAACGCCAATGGAACCAGCCACTAATGTTAACTTTGTCGAACAATATGGATTTTCTAATGCTTCTAAGTTTGACTTCGATTTAATACAACCAAGATTCTCATTTAACATGGATGTATCGGATTCATTGTTTGGAAATAGAGATAAAGTTGTAGCGGCTACCTTAAGAGGTGGTAGAGGTTTATTCATGGGAAGAATTCCTCGTGTTTGGTATGGAAATGCATATTCAAGAACTGGAGCTACAGCAGACTACAGAGGTTGGTTCTCTTTTGATGAATCAGCAAGTAACTTCCCTGGGTATATGCCAGTCGGAAGTGACCCAACTGCTTTCTGGATGACTGCTCCTTCTAAATACGTTGTACCCGATGGAAGTAATCCTTATGGAGTTGCTCAAAGCACAGATCCAGGTTTTGAAGCTCCTTCATCTTATAGGACTAGTCTTGGGTTAGATATGCTTACGGAAGGCGGATGGGATGTAACTCTTGAATATAATCTTGATGAAGTAAGACAGGCTGTATTCTTTAGAGATTTAGGCCACTATAAGAAAACAACCTTGGCTGATGGTAGAGGTGTTTACGGCGGAAGGGGTGATTATAATCTGACAAACACTGATCAAGGAAAAACTGAAGCTTGGACTATTTCAACTGCCAAAGAATTTGGAGATTTAAAGTGGTACGCGGGTTATACAAAAATGAGAGCTACTGATATTTTTGAGTTAACTAGCGCACAAAGTGAAAGTTCTTACGGTAGGTCAGTGAGACATGACGGAGAAAATATTGATGCAGCTAGATCTAACTTTATGGCTGAGCATAAATTTATCTCAAGTCTTGATTACACAACTCAATTGATTGGAAATAATGACACAAGATTCTCTTTAGTCTTCGTAAGAAAATCAGGAGAGCCTTATAGTGTAACTTTTGATGGCTATGATGATGCATTTGCTAATAGCAAAAGCGATGGTGGCTATGATGCAGCTTACATTCCTTCAGGAACTGATGATCCCAATGTTGTCTTCAAAGATGCTCAAGTAGCTGCACTTGTTATGGCTCACGTTAATAATAGCGGGTTGGCTGAGTACAAGGGAAGAATCGCACCAAGAAATGTGTTTAATAGCCCTTGGCGCTCTAATCTAGACTTAAGAATAACTCAAGACATTAATCTGTTTGATGGCCATAAAGTTATTGTTTATCTAGATATTACTAACTTACTAAACCTTATTGATGATGAAAAAGGAATAATAAGTGAGTATAGCAACAGAAGTAAACAAATCATCCTAGATGAAGATAACCCTTATGATTCAGCAGGAAGATATAACATCGTTGGAGTAGATCCTGATGATGGGTTGTATGTTTACAACAAAGATGGACAATCTTCGTATCAGTGGAACCTAGGATTTAAATACGAATTCTAATTCTGCTTTTCTAAAAGAACGCCACTTTATAGTGGCGTTTTTTTTAAAGGATTCTTGGTCCATTAACACTACAGACTTTAGTAGCGTAAGCAATTGCTTTCATCAGGGCTCTTTCTATTCCTTCTTCATCTTTTAAGGCTAAGAAAGCTCCCATCAATGCATCACCTGCACCGTTGGTATTAACTACTTTTGTTAATTGTGGTGCTGGCATTAAGCGACCATTATGCATAGCACCTCTTCTGTCTAATGTAGTGACAGAGTTTTCTGTAGTAAAATCTAGGCTTTCTTTTAAGCGTTCCATTTCTTTTTCATTTCCAAAGATATAATCTATCTTGTTTTGAGAGAGCCACTTTAACTGTTCAATATTCTTATCTATTAAATTAACATCAGACAATCCAAAACAAACCTTAGTTGATTTGCCTTTCTTACTTAAGGCAGAGACAACCATTTTATTCCTTGAAGTGGTAAATAAGGCAAAGTTATCAAATATGAGAAAATTGGACGATTCTATTTTTTCAATATTTAATGCTTCAGGACTAAGGTCTTCATTAGCTCCTAAATTAGATGCCATGGTTCTTTCTCCATCAGGAGTTACAAATATTAAACAAACCCCAGTTGGTTTATCAGAAACTTTGTAGGTTATGAGATTCTTATTATTCTTAAAACTATCTACAAAAAAATCTCCATAATCATCTTTTCCAATGGAACAACTAAAATGAACAATTGCTCCAAATTGATTCGCTGCATAAAGTGAATTAGCTATAGATCCTCCTGGAAGCCTGCTGCGAACATTGCTATCAAAGGTCGACAGAAAATTCATCAAATCTTCATGCGAAATATCTTTCGTAGAGCCTTTCGGTATATCGATATGGATCAAGTCTTCATCTTTTATAGATATTTCAATATCTATCAAAGCGTTGCCAAATCCGTAAAGTTTAGTCATATGGTTTATAATTTAACTTAAAGGTATGAAATACTAAATTATTTTGAGGTAAATGTGTCTAATCCATTTTCAATATTATCATTAAAGGATAAACAATCTAATCTTTCTAAGTTCTCTAAAGACTTAGAAAAGAACTTCAGCGAATTTGGTTTTTGTGGAATAAGAGATCATGGCATAGATACTGCTTTAGTTGAAGAGGTGCTACAAATATTTAAAACTTTCTTCAACTTATCTGAAGAAACAAAATTGCAATACTATAACCCTGATATAGGCGGCGCTAGAGGATATACTCCATTTAGAATAGAAACCCCTAAAGGAGGCAGTCTTGCTGATCTCAAGGAATTTTGGCATACAGGAAGAGAGATACGTAAGAATCATCCCTATAAAGAATGGATGTTAGATAACCAAAGTGTATCTGAGATTCCTTCTTTTGAAGAGAAAACCGCAGAACTCTTTAATCAATTTGATGTCTTAGGTAAAGAAATACTAGATTCTATTGGTTACTTTTTGCAGCTTAGTAGTGATTTTTTTACATTAGCCGCTAGTGAAGGCAATAGTATTATGAGGCCTATACACTACCCTCCTATTAAAGGTGAGGATCTTGGAGAAAGGTCTGGAGCCCACGAAGACATAAATTTAATTACTTTGTTAATTGGAGGTCATCAAAAAGGACTTGAGATATTAACTAAACAGAATGAATGGATAGATGTTGAGGTTGAAAATGATGTTATCGTCTGCAATATTGGTGATATGTTACAAAGGCTTACAAATAATTACTTAGTTTCAACAACTCACAGGGTTAGGGCAACAGAATTAGAATTTAATTCACCTAGATATTCCATACCCTTTTTTGTCCATCCAAACCCTGATTGGCTTATTGAAACTTTAGACTCATGTTATGGTAAAGATAGCCCAAATCTTTATCCACAAAGTATACTGGCAGAAGAATATTTACAACAAAGACTAAAAGAAATTAAACTAATTTAATGATGGATTATTTACAACCAACAATTGGTTTCTTTAGCCTATTGCTATTAGGAGCTATATTCAGTGAAGATATAAAAGCAATTAAACTGAAGTTTATTGTTAGTGGTGTCTTGATCCAATTTACCTTAGCAATCTTGTTATTAAAAGTAAGTCTGGTTGGTAATTTCTTTGAATATCTTTCTGATGGAGTAATGGTACTTAAGGCAGCAAATGATTATGGCACAGGATTTGTATTTGGATATTTAGCAGATGGAGCTCCTAATGCTCCATTTGATATTACCAATCCAGGTGGGACTTTTATCTTTGCTTTTGGTGGATTAACCTTAATTATTTTAATGTCAGCAATTTCAGCTTTACTTTGGCATTGGAAAATAATCCCAACAATAGTAAACGCGCTTTCTGTCTTGTTTAAGAAGCCTCTTAATGTTGGCGGCCCTATAGGTTTAGGGGCTACTGCAAACGTTTTCTTGGGTCAGGTAGAAGCGCCTCTGTTAGTAAGGCCTTATTTGTCTTCAATGACTAGACATGAGCTCTTAATTTTAATGACTGTAGGCATGTCTACAATAGCAGGCTCTGTTATGGTTGTTTATACAACTATGTTGACGCCAATATATGGATCTGGGCTGATAGGTCATTTTCTTACCGCTTCTTTAATATCTGTACCAGCTGGAATCATGTTTTCTAATATGATGATACCAAGTGAAGTTAAGACAGAATTTCCTGAAGAAGATTCATCTCAAATGTATACGAGTACTGTCGATGCTATTACTCAAGGTACTAAGAATGGACTTGAAATCTTCTTGAGTGTTATAGCTATGCTCATCGTGGTTATGGCTCTTGTTTTTCTATTTAATTCTATCTTGGGCCTGTTCCCTGACGTTAATGGATCAGCTCTTACTTTAGAACGCATACTAGGGATAATTTTTGCGCCATTAGCTTGGTTTATGGGTATTCCTTGGAGTGAGTCAATAATGGCAGGTCAGCTTCTAGGAGTTAAGACTGCACTCAATGAATTTGTTGCCTATTTATATCTCTCTGATTCAGAAATTTATAAACTTTCTGATAAAAGTAGATTGATTATGCTTTACGCTCTCTGTGGATTTGCTAATTTTAGTAGCGTAGGAATATTACTAAGTGGGATGAGTGCTATGGTTCCAGAAAGAAGAGATGATTTAATATCCGTAACTGGAAAGGCTTTGTGGGCAGCTTTATTGGCTTCTTGTATGACAGGATTTATTGTAGGTATTATTTAGATCCACCTATATCTTTTTCATAGAAATGTTTTCTGCAGATTGAGACGTATTTTTCATTACCACCAATTTCGATCTGATTGCCTTCATCAATAACTTGTCCATATTCATCTAGTCTTAAAACCATAGTGGCCTTTCTGCCGCAGTGACAAACCGTTTTAATCTCCTTTAGGTTATCTGCCCAAGCTAATAGGAATTTACTTCCTTCAAACAGATTACCTTTAAAATCTGTTCTTATTCCAAAGGTCAGTACAGGTATATCTAATTCATCAACTATTTTACCTAATTGAGTTACTTGATCTTTATTAAGGAATTGCGCTTCATCTATCAAAATACAGTCAACTTTCTTAAGTTTGTTGAAATCTAGAATTTCTATAAAGATATTAGTGCTTTCAGAAAAGATATTAGAGTTTGCCTTTAAGCCAATTCTAGAAACAATTTCTTTTTTTCCATAACGATCGTCAACGCTCGAAGTATAAATAACTGTGTTCATGCCTCGTTCTTGATAGTTATGGTTAGCTTGCAACAGCATCGTTGATTTTCCTGCATTCATAGAAGAGTAGTTGAAGTATAGTTTAGCCATAATATGAAATAAGTTATGTGATACTATAGCAGCCTTTCTTATGTCCACGGAAGTCGATAAAAATCAGACCATAGAAGAGTCTGCCGAAATAACTCACCCCGAATCTCTCAGTGTTTGGGGGTTAGCTTGGCCCTCAATATTAAGTAACTTACTTTTTGCATCAGTTGGCCTTGTGGCCATTAAAGCTGTAGGATCTTTGGGAGCAGAAGCGGTAGCTGCTGTTGGAACTGGCCAAAGGATTTTTTGGGTTTTTCAAGCTTTACTAATGGCTATTATGGCTGGTACAACTGCTTTAGTAGCAAGGGCAATAGGTTCAGGCGATCCAGTAGAAGCAGCACAAGTAACAAGAGCATCCTTGGGATTATGCTTAGTCATTTCTTTTGTAACTGCTATTTTGCTATGGATAGGAGCTGATTCAATCATAGGCCTCTTTGGGTTGAATGAAAGCTCTCAAGAGCTTTCTGTTACTTATACAACAATATTAGTTTCTTTTACTCCTGTTTTTGCTATTTCAATGGTGTTAGGAACGGCTCAAAGAGCTGCAGGTGATGCAAAGACACCTTTGTATATTGGATTTGTAACGAACATTATTAATATTTTTCTTTTGATAGGGCTCGTAGAAGGAAGATTCGGTTTACCTGAAATGGGTGTAGTAGGAGCGGCGTTAGCTGGAGGGCTGGCCTTTACCTTTAATTCATTGTTAGTTCTTGGTTTATGGTTTGGAAAGAAATTGGCAGTAGGTGTTGGCAAGGCAGGATCTATGACTTCTAATAGATTGAAACAACTAATTACAATTAGTTATCCAGCTGGTTTAGAGTCTTTTATATTCCAATTTGGGATGCTTTCTTTTTTTTGGATAGTAGCCTTATACGGAACTGACGCAGTAGCTGCTTATAACATAGGCGTTAATGTATTAATGTTATCTTTTACTGTAGGTAATGGATTTGCTATAGCTGGAGCGACCTTAACAGGTCAGTACTTAGGCGCTTCAGACCCAGATAAAGCTTATGATTCAGGTTTTAGGGCAGCTACTATGACAATGCTCTCTATGGGAAGCTTAGGATTAATACTTGCTCTTTTTTCAAGAGAGCTAGCTTCTTTCTTCATAAATGATGTAGATGTAGTAAATAAAGCGGTAGTATTTGTCTGGATCCTTGGAATTATGCAGCCTTTTATGGCGATAGAATTTTCAATTGGTGGAGCAGTTAGAGGTGCTGGTGATACTAGATCGCCTTTAATAATAACGCTTATAGGTTTAGTTTTAATTAGGGTGCCTCTAGCTTTTCTCTTTTATAAATTAGGTTTATCTATCGAATGGATTTATGCAACATTAATAGCAGATTATTTTATTAAAGGTGTGTTATTAGCTATAAGATATAAATCAAGAAGATGGATGAAAGCTTTGCAAAATTGATATAATTTTCACGATGAAGAATTCTTTTTATTTATTTATTTTAGTCTTACTAATTAGTTGTAGTGAAGAGGTTGAGATAGAAACCTCTCAATCTTCAACTCCAGATGAACTAATAGAACATTCTTCTGAATTTAAAAAAGAAGTAATAGAAGTAGCAGACGGCATTCATATGGCAATAGGTTATGCATTAGCAAATGCAATGATGGTAGAAGGAGAGGATTCCAATATAATAATAGATACTACTGGGACTATTGAAACAGCCAGAGAGGTGAAAGATATCTTTCATTCAATTAATCCTAATCCTATTTCTGCAATTATCTACACCCATAATCATGGCGATCACGTCTATGGAGCTTCAGTATTTGCTGAAGACTCAAATCCTGATATATATGCTCATTCTTCAACTAGTAAATATATTTCAAGAGTAGTAGGGATTTTGAGGCCAATAATTTCCTCAAGGTCTAGTAAAATGTTTGGCAATGTCCTTCCTAAAGAAGATGTAGAGAACAACGGAATAGGGCCTTTTTTAGAAATAGGAAGGGACGAAAGAACACCTGGTCTTCTGTACCCAACTAAAGTTTTTGATGATGAATTAGAATTTGAAATCTCTGGAATAAAAGTAGTTCTATACCATGCCCCAGGTGAAACTAATGATCAATTATTTGTTTGGTTACCTGATAAAAAAGCTTTGTTTCCAGGGGATAATTTTTATAAAACGTTTCCTAACCTTTATACAATCAGAGGCACCCCCTATAGAGATCTTGCGGGTTGGGTGAATAGTTTAGATATGATGAGATACCTTGAACCAGAATATTTAATTCCAAGTCATACGAGACCAATTTCTGGGAAAGAAGAAATCTCTAAACTATTAACCACTTATAGAGACGGTATTCAGTTTATCCATGATCAAACTATAAGATTAATGAATCAAGGTTTGGGTCCTGACGAGATTGCTGAAAGGATTTATTTGCCGAAACATTTAGGAGACTCACCATTCTTGAAAGAGTTCTACGGCTCCCCAGAATGGTCTGCAAGGAATGTTTTCTCAGGCTATCTGGGCTGGTTTGATGGAAATCCTTCTACTTTAAAACCCGTACCAAAATACAAGGAAGCAAAAAATATTGTAGACCTAGCAGGTGGATGGGAAAATTTGTTTAAGTTAGCAGAAGATTCATTTAAGAAAGAAGAATATCAATGGGCTTTGCAACTTACGGACTATCTTCTTTTAAATAAGCCAGATAATGACGACGCTCTGTTGTTAAGAATTTCATGCCTAGAAGCCTTAGGAGAAAATGAGAGCAACCCAAATTCTAGATATTATTATCTAAGCAGCGCTACTTTATTGGATAAGAGTTATAAACCTAATGATATTTTAGCCCCAACTCTAGAAGTTATTAAAAAATATCCTATTGAAGCAATGATGGAAACATTAAAAGTTAATGTTATTCCTGAAAAATCAATTGATAAGAATATTCAACTTTTATTTAACTTTACTGACTCAGGGAAGAAGTTTTCGTTATTCCTGCGTAAAGGAGTACTAGAAATTCAATCTTTTGAAGTACCTGGTTCGAGTGTGCAAGTAATGGCAAAAGAAGAAGATATGAAGGCAGTTTTAACTGGACTAAAAAGTTTACCAATATCTTTAGTGACTGGGTCTATTATAGTAAATGGAAGTAAAGCAGATTTATTATCTTTTTTTTCAAGCGTAAGGAGTTAAGAATGAGAGATTTTGATGACATCTCAGTGAATTTAAATAATCATATTGCAACAATAACCATCCAAAGACCTCCCAACAATTTTTTCGATTCTTTTCTTATTCAGCAAATCGCTGATGCTTATGTAGAGCTAGATGAAATAGATGATTGTAGAGTAATTTTATTATGTTCAGATGGAAAAAATTTTTGTGCGGGCGCCAATTTCGGCGAGGATAAAGATATGCATAATAAGTCACATCCTTATTCAAAACTTTACGATCAAGCAGTTAGATTATTTAGAACCAATAAACCTGTAGTGGCCGTTGTTCAAGGTGCTGCCGTTGGAGGAGGTTTAGGCCTGGCATTGTCTGCAGATTTTAGGATTGCATGTCCAGAAGCTAGATTCAGTGCAAACTTTGCCAAATTAGGATTCCATCCTGGGTTTGGAAGTTCAGTAACATTACCTAGAGTAGTGGGGCTTCAGAACTCCGCTGACATGCTTTATACAGCTAGAAGAGTCAAAGGAGAAGAAGCTCTAGAAATGGGGCTAGTGGATAAAATTACTTCTAAAGAAACATTAATGGATGATTCTATTAAATTTGCTTCAGAGATAGCTAGTTCAGCGCCTATGGCTATAGAGTCAATTAGATCCACCCTGAAAGGGGATCTTGCAGATAGAGTAGAGGAAGTTGTTGCTTGGGAGTTATCAGAGCAAATTAGGCTACAGAAGACTGAAGATTTTAAAGAAGGCATAGCTTCATCATTAGAGAGAAGAGATCCTAAGTTTTCTAGGAAATAATCAATCTAATATATAGTACAATGCTCGAAATTAAGATTTAAGTTAGGATAGTTGGCAGAGTCTGGTTGAATGCACTGGTCTTGAAAACCAGCAGAGGGTTAAACCTCTCGGGGGTTCGAATCCCTCACTATCCGCCAGTTTTAATCAATTAAAGGACCTCAGGACAGGTCCTTTTTTGTGTTTAGACTTGGGCATTTAAGAATATTTATCAGATTCTTGTCATTTCTCATACCTCAAGTTATCGACACAATGGTATGATTAATGTTAGAGGTAGAAACAATGAGTAATAATGAATCTCTAGGCATAATCAAGCAATTAGATGGACAATATGTCGCAACTTTAGAGAGAGAAATAGAGCACAAAGTAGAGAATGTATGGTCTATGTTGGTAGATTCATCTCATTTATTGGAGTGGTTAGCCCCTGGAACAATTGAATTACGTGTAGGCGGATCAGCAAAACTAGATTTTGTAGACAGTGGAATTATTATTGATAGCAAGGTATCTGCTTTTGAAGAAGAAAAAATCCTAGAATATTCTTGGAGTGGGCCTGGAGAGCCAGAAAGACCCGTTCGATGGGAATTACAATCAGAAGGAGGAGCTACAAGACTTACCCTTAGATTAACATGCCCTATAAACGAAGATATAGCTCGATCTTGTGCAGGATGGGAAGCTCACCTAATGATGCTGCTTGCGGCTATTGAAGGAGTGCCGATTAAATTTCCTTTTGAACGTTTTCAAGAAACAAGAGAAGTTTATAAAGATATGATTCTTGAGTAACTGGCTTCTCGGCTTAACTAAGATTATTCATTTAACCTTGGAGCCAATAGATGAATGGTGAGCAAGCAAGATCTTATTTTCTATCTTTTCCTGAAGCTGTAGAAGACTTTCCTTTTGGGCCTGAACCTCCTGTTTTTAAGGTCAAGAAGAAGATGTTTGGTTTTCTGAGATTTAAAGAGGGCATTGGTTATATTAATCTAAAATGCAAGCCTGATGAGGTAGCTGTAATGCGAGATATATTTGAATCAGTTATCCCAGGTTATCACATGAATAAAGAGCACTGGAATACAGTAATATTAGATGGAACAATGCCTGAAGAAGAGATAAAAAGTATGATTGATACTTCATATTCTTTAGTTGTTCAAAATTTAAAAAAGTCTGATCGGCTTAGCTTAGAAATTAAATATGGAAAACATAAGATTTATAAAAGTTAATGACTAGCTTTTATCTTCAATTTTTACCCAAATTTACGCCTTTATTTCTTTAGTTTGTTAGTTATATAAAAATTTTTTACAATTTCAACAACTAAACTGGGCCTAAAAAAAGGTGACCCGTGGCCAGTCATTT
>Ga0208894_1000336_pt1 | contig 37299 bp, 35 predicted proteins | sample ETNtaG_12_FD_185752 | JGI IMG/M metagenome (GOLD analysis project Ga0208894, IMG submission 185752) | Marine microbial and viral communities from oxygen minimum zone, Eastern Pacific Ocean - ETNP201306SV49 (SPAdes) (version 2) | ecosystem: Environmental > Aquatic > Marine > Oceanic ...
ACAATATGTATCCAAATCTCAAAATGGTCCAATGAATATCTATCTTCGACCAAATGGCAAAGAAATTCTCTCTAATTTGAGTCATGTTGGATTCCCAGGTAGCCTTGAGGGAGCACTCGAAGGTGATGTTGAATGGATTGAGAACGAATCGGGAACCATTGGAGACTCGGGGTGGAGCTACGAAAGATTCCCCGTAAGTCACACTCCTGAAACTGACCCGCATGGATACTTACTCACACACGAAAGTGGGTTCACAATTCTTCACTGTGGAGACTCAGGACCCTGTGAAGAAATAAATCAGAGAGCAGAAAATGTTGATGTAATTCTTGTTGAAATGGGAGTTCCTGATTTTGTGGAAAGCGCCCATCATCACAATCCAATAGAGGTCTCGATATTGGCTCAAAGGTTTCCCAAATCCACAGTATTAGTCACCCATAATTTCTCTAGTGGTGAGGGCGAGATAGATGGATTTGAAATCCCTCAACTACCTGAATCAATAATACAATTAGAAGACGGGGATTATTTAGAAATTTCTACTGACGGGACTTTTTGTCTGATAAATAATAGAAGGAAAAAATAACTTCTATAAATATTAATTATTTTTTCTCATCCTTATCGAAATAATCATTTGCCATTATTGGTGTTTTTTTGGAACTGTTATTGATGAGTGTTGGAGTGTCTTTCGTTATACAATCAATTATTATGTATAATTAGAAAAAAGTTACTAAAGAAGATGAATGTCTTAATCAGATAAAACATAACATTACTCCGATATTTTTTCTATATTACCACTAACTTGTTTTAGAAAAAATATCTATCAAATTACATATCATCTAGCAATATTCTGCGACTTCAGTCCGGATACTTTCATTACCCATAACACTCTCGTGAGGAATCCGCGTTCATCTCTGATACTGTCACACCGGCAATTCTTAGTAAGATGTGGAAATCACTAGATGGATTGATAAAAAATGGATGGGAATATTTTCGAGAAGATTCTCGGACAAGATTCACTATTCCTAGATAGGAAGGCTTTCGACCATGCCTTTGAACCATCAACTCTACCACATAGAGACAGAGAAGTAGAGGCTCTTGTGAGAAACTTAGTCGATGCTCTAAATGGACATATTCCATCTAATATGCTACTCTACGGAGTTCCTGGATCCGGCAAAACAGTGGTTACCAGATTTGTTCTTGGTCAACTTCGAGAGAAGGGGAAACAAATGGGTAAGTCTGTCCACACGTACGATATCAACTGTCGTCAAGTAGATACCCGTTATCGCGTTGTTCAAACTCTTGCCAGCAAACTTACCCAAAGAGGAGATGTACCAATTCCATTTACTGGTTGGCCTACTGATCGGGTTCTTGAGCAATTGATTCACAGAATGGATAGAGCGGGAGGAGTTCACATAATAGTATTAGATGAGATTGACAACCTTGTTGAAAGAGCTGGAGACAACCTGCTATACAATCTCACAAATCTAAACACCATTTTGAAGAATTCGAGATGCTGTATCATTGGAATCAGTAACGACCTGCACTTTACGCAATTGCTAGATCCTAGAGTATCTGGTCGCTTAGGTCAAGAGGACCTAATCTTCCACCCATATGGAGCCACTGAGATTCAAGATATTCTAAGCGATCGTGCATCAACCGGTTTACGACATGAAGTTCTAGATAATGGAGTCATCCAACTGTGCGCGGCTTTGGCTGCACAAGAACATGGAGATGCTCGTCGTGCACTTGATTTACTAAGAATCTCAGTTCAGAAGGCAGAACAGCGCTCTCAGACAAAAGTAGAGCCGCGTCACGTTAGGCTTGCTCAATCGCAACTTGAACATGATCAAATAACCCCAGTTCTGCAAACTCTTCCACTTCACCAAAAGTTGGTTCTATTTGCAATTAGAATTAATGAGGATAACGGGCTGAGAAATATATCTACTGGAGAAGTGTACAGAACTTATTCTGATGCATGTCTCAATGTCAGTCTTGAGCCTTTGACTCCACGAAGGATCTCAACTTTGCTAAATGAGTTAGACACACTGGGAATGATAATGGCAAGAAATGTAAGCAAGGGTAGAGGGGGGCGCAGTAAGCAAGTCAACTCTGCCATACCCAAAACCATTGACGCAATTACTACTATGAGTGATGCTGACCCACTAATTTCTCAAGCAGCACGATGTCGTTATCGACTACAGTCTCAGCTTTGATTGGCGCATTAGGACTGATAACGGTTAAACCGAGTCTGCGGGTCGCCGCACTCGATGTCAATGGCTGACAACGACTGGTATTCGACGCTGACTAGCCCAAGTCGCACCGCTTCTATAGCAATTCTAGTCCTTGGGATGTGGGTTCTACTACTGACAATAATCAATTTAGTCAATGGTGCTTATTATGGAGATAAGGCTCTGTGGTTAGGATTCATCTCAAACGGTTCCTTCGGAGATATCTATACCGAACACGACGGAATTTCCATCGTGCTAGATGATATTGTATTCGGAATTCTAGGATCTATATTGATGGCTGGTGGAATAATGGGAATAGGCTCGGCATTTGAAGGCGGAATTGGGGGCTGGATCAAAGATTTGCCAAATTCTTTCTCTGGACTTTCCTCAACTGAAGGCGGAGCACGTAAGTCCATTGCAGACTGGCTCATTGTATTGGGATTAGTTTTCTACTTTGGTTGGTCAATTCAGAATAATACATGGATTGATCCTGGTGTCTTTGCAGTTAGTATTACTCCATTCGCCTTTGGTGTTGGGCTGAACTTATTGGATTCGGCAGAATCTTGAGTGATTTATTCTTGGATCATTGCAGAAAGCAAATCTCTGCATCTATTCTTAGAATCAAATCCTGTATACCTAATTACTACTCCTTTACCGGGTTGCCCATAGAGAACAACTGCACCTAAAGGTGCCAATGGATGTAACAATAGAGGAGCTAAATCCTCTTCACCATCGACTCGAATGATTGTTGATTTGTCCTGATTCATCCAAGAATCAACTGCATCTTTACAACATTCAAAGAGAGATTTACTCAACAGCCCCGCCGGATTCTGACATTCTAGAATGATATCATAATTTGAATTATCAATATCGGCGGCTTCTGCCCATAACTCACGTTTTGTTCGTTCATCAATTAGAGCAATGTCTGCAGGATTACCCAAATCCTGTAATGTTTTGACAGTGACATCACCAACTGCAATAATAGGACCCAGTTTACCAAATATCTCTTCAAGAACTAGTCGCATTGCAAATTCTGGATTTTCTTCTGGTCCCTCAATCAAACGACCGAAGGGGTCTTTCAGATTCAATTCAACTTCTTTGGTCATCAGAAAATCAAAATCTCCTAATCCAGAAGGAAGCCATGATTCTCCTTCCGTTGAGATTTCACCTGAACGAATTCGAGAACTAGAAATTGGATAGCCATCATGTGCATTGAGATGTGGAACAACTACAATCGCCAGATTAGGCAATCCATTTTGATTACGCTCAGAGTTTATTCTATCACAAGCTGCTCTCGTCTCAGGAGTGCACAAAATTGCTGTTGCAGATTGGTGCCAGGGTGCAGGTCCGTCTGAATCCTCCAATACATGTAGACTTACTCGATTTGACGAATCTTCAAGAAAATCAAGAATGTTCTGACCTCGAACAGACCACGATTCACATCTTGGATCTTTGGCTTGAGCGATAGAATCACTAGTCAGCCATATCTCTAATGAAGTGCATTCTGAAAGCCCTCTCTCGATTAAAGCACGGTGCCCAGCATGCAAACGGTCGAAAGTTCCGCCTACCAGTCCGAGGTCGTGCATCATAATCCAGCCTGAATATGGGGTCTTGAGAACTTTGGATAAAATGTGTGCCCCGGGGAGTAACGGTGGCCTTCACAGCAATGCTCAGGCACCTGACCCACCCCGGGACGTCTGTTGAACTGTGGGGTTGTCCCGTAAGTCATTCCATCCGGTCATCCGGGGACCCATCACAATCCGACCACAAGTGTTGCTCCGACGATCATTCCCCAGCAGCGGGTCACGTCGGTCTTCGACTTGTGGTAAATCCCGTTCCGTGGTACCGTGATTCATCCTACTAACTCCGGCGTGGGGCTTTCGTCGGCACGGTGTTGCCGGTCGGGCATCCGTCGCTCTTGGGTACCCTTCAAGAACCCCTCGGAAGAGAAATTAATGGAAATTACAATGAAAATAGTAATTATTTTCAAAATTGTTGTTTACTGAAAAGGTTGTTATTATACCCTGAAATTCGTTTAATCAAGCGTTCAGCGACATGTGGGTCTCCATTCATGACCATCTCATTTGTCATAACTGGCCACTTCTCAATAGGCTGTGCTAACCATCCAACCATTGGATGAGTTCTTCCTGAATTTGGAGAACGGCCCTCCTGTAGGTCATCAAGAGCAGCCAGCAAATCGATAATAGGCGCAGCCGTATCTGGTAGGGCTCCCCTTTCATAACGTGCTCTAAATCTTCTAGATATTGCTACATGTAACTCTGGCGGACAACCATTATGAGGAATACTCCGAAGACCAGGGGACTGACTGACTTCACCCTCGGGTCTGAGAATTGCAGCAGACCATGGAAGAGGATTCTGTAACAACCAATTGGATGATTCTTCATCACCTAGAATATTTATTAGAACCTCAGGAGCAATAGGAGCCCACCAATCTAGAGGAAGAGTCTTTACTATCTTCTCTAGTTCTTCTATCTGTAACATTTTTCCACCAACAATTCTGTCTACAAGAAGAGACCAAATTTTCAAATCATGATCTTCAGGTAAATCTCTAGAACTTCTAAGAATCCCCTGAAGTATCGGATCAAAGGTTGACGAATCTCCAATTTGTCCCGAATGCATCCAATCAACAGCTTCAAGGGCAATTCTAGAATTATTAGGAGGATTTTTTAGCCATGCTTCAAGAGCCCATCGAAGTAAATCTGGTTGCAGATCTTGAGGTAACCAAGGAGCATTTGCTAGAAGCTGAGCTGCAACCCAAGAGTCACCTCTTGAGGCTTGAGAAGAGTCGGTTGCGGGTCTTGTGCGAAGGGCAATTTCTGAATCGGCTCTAATCATTATTCGTAATTGTTCCTCGAATCTCAGCAAAACTCGCTCAGGAGCCTTGTTCGCAACCTCCGCCAATCTCTCAAGAGGTAAAAACTCTAAATCCATTAATGCCAACCATTCTGAATCAATCCTATTCATTAGCCTCTGCCAACGATGCCAACGAGTTCTTCTCGGTGAGGCTATCCAAGCAGCTATTGGATAACTTGCTTCCATCATGTTGGCCCAATCTTCATTCCCTTCAGGAAATTGAGAAATTGCGGAGCCAATCATTGATGAATCTACTTCAATAAATTCAGATGGCTCATTTTCTAAGCCAAGTATTTTCCAAGGAGAAACTATGTCAGAGGCTTCGTGTATTTCCTCCTCTAATAATGGAATTGAGTCAGTAACTAATCGAAGAGGAAGATCTCTGCCTCCTTTCGTTCGCAATCGTAACCATGGAAGTGGACGTAGCGGGTCTACCACTAATTCATCAAAAATAGATAATAATTCTGAAGGTGAAGTGGTTAATGCAAGACGTAAGGAGGGATGTGAAACTACTGTATTCAGAACATCTTCGGGGAGCGAATCATGAAGATCAAGAACGAGGGGGGGTCTTTCAGTTTCGGATACCGACCATTCAATCAGTGAGGTTCTAGCAACTTGGCCTAATCCGCGCGTTTCGAGTAGACGAATACTTTCCTCATTTGTTGAAAATTCAGAATCAGCCCAATCTCTCCTGAATCGTCTCCAAGTTGACTCTTCAGTTCGCACCTTACGATTCGATGTCAATCGCTCTCTGAGACTAGAGAGGCGCCTTTTCCTCTCTGAAGCAGTTAATCGAGGATGAGCTCTTTCTATCCAATAATCAAGACAAGAGATTGGGTATGCATCACCAATAGCATCTAGGCCACCCAAATCTGCAACTACAAGTGCACCAATTCTTGCTGTTCTTAGTAACATTGAACGTGGAAGACGTTCATCCATTAGAGCCATGATTGGTTCCTTAGGTCTAATCTCAGGAGATAACTCGTGACAATTTCCAAGTATCCATTTCCCCCTATGATGACTCGCTTCAGGGAGAGGAGGTTCTGGTCGATGATTAGGTGGTTCAAACCAAATCCCAGGTGCTAGAGCCATCGGTTGATCTTCGTCAACTAATCGTGCACGAACAATCCCAATAATATGATTCTCCCCTACGTAGGATGAAATATTCTCTGGATCGTAAGTTGTAGGTGGGGCCTGAAGCATTTCTAAGGTAGTTAGATTAAACCACCTAGGACTTCTCTCTCTAAGTATCGCCCAAGTCCAAGAGACCCCCTCACTTCCACTGTATATTCGTTCAGTGGATGTGGAAAGAAGAGGACGATCTGGAATTAACACAAGAGGGCTGTCAATTGGAGCAAGTATACCTAGAAGCAAATTAGCTCCATCCCTAGCCAGAAGACAACAATGACTCGATGGTTGAGGAAGAGGAAATGCATCTTGGGCACGTGATAACTCATCTAGGCGTATTTCTTCCCAGCCGGATTGAGTAAGATGAAGGCGAGCACCTCTTGAGCCAGCTATTTGGTCACTGGCTACCAGTCCATCGGTTCTCATCCTTCTAAGTTCTGCAGAAGCGTGAGGAATTCGTAAAACAGTATCACGAGCAAGTTCACTAACAGTAGCACCACCATCTGTCAGTCGATCTAACAAACGACGACGATGCCCTGAACGTATTCTACGCAATTCAAACTTAGGTTGGCCTGAAGCAGTCGATTCCGGGTCAAACGGCACTAACCACCCTCTCCTGAATCAGTTAGCAGGGGCTTCGCTATTAAAATTATCTTTTTAGTTACATTTCATTACATATTTCCAATGGAAAAAATAACAGTTTCATTTCCACACCGACTTTATTGCAGATATTAGGCGCATTTTCTGCAACAATATGTAACGAAAGGAGGTGGGGAGTTGCAGAACTATTATATCAACGCCTGCTCTCCTGTAGACAACGGACCGGTTCCTGCCACCGTAACCACTCGAGGATGACTGAAATATGAGCTCGCAAAACCTACGCGAACTTATTCGAAACTACCTCTCTGAACGCCCTAGAAATACGATTGAAATATCAGCCTGGTTATCCAGTCAAATTGAAGTCAACAGCCACCCTAGTGAAATAACTAGTATACTTGAATCAGATAATAAAATCGTTCGAATTGGTACAGTCAGGAAAAGTGGAATGCAGTTAACTGATCTCCCAGTATCAGAATGGGCATCAGAATCATGGGTCAAGCATCACGAAAGGAATCAGATAAACAAGACAAAGGAGAACTAAAAATGCGCACAACAAGACTACGACAAAAAATAAAGAAATTTCTCAACGTTCGCGGCGAGGCAAATACGACTGAAATTCTCGAGCATGTGAATTCGACCATGAGACACGGAACTACACCTCAACAACTAGGAAACGTTCTCTCAAAAGACAAGGACATTCTCAAGGTCTCTACTACAAAGCGTGGCGGAGCACTCTCCGGCCGCTACGAAATCTGTGTGTGGACTCTGCGAGCAGGTGTTCTAGACGGCGAGAACTGAGATAATACTCGTATCTCCTAACTCAATATTGAGAGATTAGGATTCTAAACTAACTGACCAATCTCCTGAGCGAGCGAGACTGTTCATCTTAGCACGATGGAGGAAGGCTTGTTGACTATCTTCATTTGAACCACTAGCCCAAGTTTGTAACGCATGTGCGAGAAGAGCTCGTCCGTAAGAATAGGATAATTGCCAAGGGTGTTCTCCATCCATTGCATTCATCAGATTCAGATGTGCTGTGGCATCCTCATCAGATTGACCACCAGACAGAAATACGATTCCAGGGAGATTGTGTGGTACATGATTTGTTAGACAATCTACAGTCATCTGGGCCGCGCTCTCACGAGAGCCCTGATCCGAACAAGCCTTTCCGGGTAGAATCATATTCGGTTTGAGAAGAGCACCAGGGATGTGCACACCCTGTATCTTACAAGCTTCAAATGTAGCATCTAAAATCTCAGCAGTAACTTCGTAACAACGCTGAGCATCATGAACTCCGTCCATCAAAACCTCTGGCTCAATTATGGGAACTAATCCCTGTTCTTGACAAATCGCCGCATATCGAGCAAGTGCATGGGCATTGGTTGAGAGGTTTGCAGCACTCGGCATTCCATCTCCAATTCTGATTACGGCTCGCCACTTAGCAAAACGTGCACCCATGGAAAAATACTCTTCACATCGCTCGCGAAGTCCATCGAGACCCTCGGTTATTTTTTCACCAGAATGGTGAGCAAGTTCCTTAGCACCAGTATCAACTTTGATTCCAGGATGAACACCTCGGCTAGCCAAATACTGAGGAATTGGAGTCCCATCATCCATTTTTTGGCGGATTGTTTCGTCGAATAAGATTACACCGCTAATTGCCGAGTCATAACCTGATGTAACGAAAATGTTTGAACGATAGGCTCGACGAGTTTCAGGAGAAGGTTCAACACCTACGGCTTGCAGTCTGTTTGACATAGTTCCATTACTCTCATCGGCGGCTAGAATGCCACGTCCTTGTGATACCAATTCACGTGCTGTTTGCTCAAGCAATTCGGTGTCCATTATCGAACCTCGATTCGACGTGGGGGGTCCTAGAGATGAAGGCTTTGCCTGTAGTCTCAGGATTTTTGCTTAGGCTCGACGAATTGAGTCAATGAATCTGTGAGCCCCGCTGGCCACGTCTATGACCTCTGATTGAACAGAAAATCTGCCATCTGAGAGCTCTTCAACACCAAATGTCCTACCTGGACAAACACCTGTCCCGATAAACATCGAATCATCACTAGAACACAATTCATCTCGGTCCCATAGTCGGTCTACATCTCCATCAATCATTTGTTCAGCACGCTCACGATGACCTTCATTCTTGAAGACCAATCGGCCTTCAAATGGAGCCCCTAGTCCTCTAAGAGCAGTTGCAGTAATGACCCCTTCCGGTGCTGCCCCTATGCCCATCAGCATATCGATTTCTGACTTTGGATCGGCTGCATTTAGAGCTGCAGATACATCTCCATCTCCAATCAATATTACATTTACATTATGAGCATTGAGTTCAGAAATTAGAGTCTCGTGGCGGGGCCTATCCATAACGACAATATTGAGTTCTGATTGTTTCTTGCCTAATGCTGAAGCGGCAGCCTCTACATTGTATGAAGTGGAAGCATCTAGACTAATCACGCCATTAAGTTCGGCTGGCCCTGCAATTTTGTTCATGTAGCAATCGGGTGCATGCAATAGTGCTCCACGAGGAGCTGCTGCAAGAACTGCCATAGCATTTGGTAAATCTTTAGCCACGTGATTTGTGCATTCAAGTGGATCTACGGCAATGTCAATCTGTAGAGCATTCGGGTCGCCCTGCATAGAACCTAGGGGCTCGCCAATCCATAGCATTGGAGCGTCGTCGCGCTCCCCTTCACCTATAGCAACACGGCCATCGAATGGAACTTCATCGAACACCTTTCGCATGGCCTCGACCGCTGCTCCATCGGCGGCTTTTCCGTCTCCTTTACCACGCCACCAAGAAGCGGCAATGGCCGCGGCCTCAGTTGCAGCAAGGAAGTGATTCTCCAAATCAATGGTGGCCATTGAGCCGTGCGAGTAGCGTTAAGCATTCAATCATGCGGGTCGCCCTTGCTCTTGCGCAGAACACGAACGTCCTCAATTACAGCATTAAGATACTGACCATTCTCGTCCTTCTCTATCGATTTTAGCATATCCCATGCACAAAGAAGTCCAGCATTTACGCCACAAAGAGATTCCATCTCAACACCTGTTGTCCAATGCGTCCGAACACTGACTGTACACCTGAGAGAATTACCCTCTACTTGCCAGTCAACTGTGCAACCTTCAATTGGGATTGGATGACAGTGAGGCAACATTCTGGGAGTTTCCTTTACCGCTTGAATTGCTGCGACAGTAGATGCTTCTCTGACATCACCCTTGGGAGATCTGCCATTGAGAACAACATCTAAACTCTCAGCAGATAATCGTAGCAATCCTGTTGCTACTGCTTCTCGAGCGACAATATTCTTCGAACCAATGTCGATAATTCCGTTGATTGAATCCTTCATCTGTAACCGCCTGTTACTTGGGATGCATACCTTACTAATCAGAGGTGCGGAAGGCATCCATTGAGTAAAATACCCGAACGAATACTGAAAGTTGTGGCCGAAGCGTTTCAGAACAAGGCAACTCCGGGTCAAGTTCCAGAATTGGAATCGGGAATTGAGCATGATAGACCCACTTCTGAAACAGCTAAACTGAGTGTAATCAGCGACCTATGTGTGGGTTGTTCTTATTGCCAAATGACATGTAATGACAATGCTCTAATTGTTGAAGGCATTTGTGAGGTTGTAGAGGAAAACTGTACAGATTGCCTACGTTGCCTCCTATGGTGCCCAACTGGTGCATTAGTTTATTCGGAGGGGAACTAATGAAACAACAAAAAGCATTGATTATTGGGGCTGGAATAGGTGGACTATTGTCTGCAGCAAAATTAGCTCAGAGGAAAAATATCGAGGTAGAAGTTCTCGAGCGGATGTCATTCGCAGGTGGTAGATTCACTCAGCACGAACATGAAGGATTTCAAATCCCAACAGGCGCAGTTCACATGATTCCACATGGTAGGAAAGGACCTTTTGCAAATCTAATACTAGGAAAAAAGAATAGAGGAGGACTCGAGCTAGCAAATCATGGAGTCGAGTTACTTCGAACTAGTCACTTTGCATGCCAACTAAAGGATGGGGAATTTCGTTCTGCAAAATCTAAGTTTGGAGTCTTGCCATGGTTCTCGAAAAAAGATAGTATCAATTTAATCCATGTGCTTTCTAAGCGTGCAAATGAGCCTTGGATTAATGAGAAAGAAGATGGAAGAACTTGGTTAAAACGCTACTTGAGTGATGAATTTATTGATTTTCTAGAATCTTTCTCTAATTTTGCTGTTAGTCTGAAATTCGATCAGATGCCCGCTTCAACTGTAGTCAAAATACTACAAAATTCATTCTGGTCAGATAGGCCAAGTATTCCAAAAGGGGGATGCAAGGGAATCATCGATGGACTACGGAAAGATCTTCGAGAAAATGGAGCTAAGGTCAAACTAAGTCAAGAAATCACTGACATCTTACCTGGATCTTCAGAAGAAGAAACAAAGCATAATCGATTCTGTGTGGGAGTACGGCGAAGAGGACGTGAAGAAAAAACTTGGATTGGAACTGATTCTATAATTCACAATGGAGGACACCAAAATCTCCTGAAAGTATTATCTAATGATTTTGAAATTTCAACAAATATAAAAAATCAGATTCGAAATACACAGGCAGTAGGAGGTATAGGATTCTGCTTCGCTCTAGATGATAATATTCCTGTAAGAAGCAGTGGAGTAACTATGCTACCTAATTTAGAAAGAGTTGGAGGGTATGTCATTCCCACCTTTACTGAGCCTAGTCTCGCACCAGAGGGCAAACATCTGATGATTACACATCAGTTCGTTCCCGATGCATCAATAAAATCAGAAATAAACAAAGGAAGAGACGAATTGTATGAAGCAATTCCTTGGCTTTCTGATTATGGAGAGGAGATTTGTGTACACAGCTACCATAGGAATTGGCCTTGTAATAGAGCACCACAGGGTGCTGAACTACCTATGGATGTGGGAATCGAAGGAATTCGATTAGTTGGAGATGGTGTAAAAGGACACGGATGGATGATGGTTGAAGGTATTGCCTCAAATGTACCATCGGTCGTGAATCAGATAAAATGAATCTAATCTAAGTGAGAATCATCCTAAACCGGCTTTCCAGAATTCACCGTCATCTCTGACTTCTTTTTTCCACAATGGTGCTTGCACTTTCAATTCAGAAATTAGCCAAGAGCAAGCTTTGAATCCCTCATCTCGATGTTTACTTGAAACATGAATGCAAACAATTGGTTCTTTGGGTTCAACCACTCCGGTCCTATGTGCTATAACAACAAAATTTACAGAGAATCTATCCAATGCTTGAGTCGAAATATCATGAAGTACTGAGGTTAATTTTTCTTTCCAAGCATCAAATTCTAACCTTTTTACTTCTGCTCCATCGGCTTCTCCTCTAGTTATTCCAACAAAGGATACTATGCTTCCACACCCATCAGTCTCAACTAACTCACGCAATGCTTCTACATCCAAATTCTGAGGTTCTACTCGGACAATCACACCAGACACGCCTATGCCATCCCTCGTCATCGCTTCAATGCCCCACAATTAATAGAAACCCTTCAAGCCAGATCACTTCTGGGCTTATCATGACCCGACGTATCGACATCCTAGGCGCGGGTCTTTCTGGACTCTCAGCAGCAACGATTCTAGCAAAAGAAGGATATGAGGTTCATGTTCATGAGATTCGAAAGGATTCAGGTGCTCGCTTTGATGGTGATTTCCAAGGATTAGAGAATTGGACTAGTGATACAGACTTCTTCGATGAAATGCGAGAGTGGGGACTTAACCCCGATCAGTTCAAATCTAATGATTTTGATATCATTGACTTAGTCCACCCAGACGATGAGATAACTAATCCGAAAACAGATGGGATTGCTTTTCGTGTAGTTGAACGAGGAACTGATGAGCATTGCATTGACCAAGGATTCAAGCGCATGGCTCAAGATGCTGGAGCAACTATTCACTATGAAACTAGGAAATCTCCTGATGAATGTGACATTATTGCAGCAGGTCCTAAGGACTCAAGTGCAATTGCGTTCGGAGAAATTTTTCACACAGATCATCCAAATCACGTTACATTCCAACTGAATGATAAACTCGCACCGGGAGCATATTCGTATCTAATAATCATTGATGGAATTGGTTTGATTTGCACTTGCCTTTGGCGACAACAGAAGAAATCTGCACGATATCTGAACGAAACAATTGCATGGTATGAAGAACACTATGAATTGAATAGAATTCCTATCAAAAGAGTAGGGGGTAAAGGTGATTTTTCAATTCCTGACAAATATATCCACGATGGTCGATACTACGTAGGAGAGGCTGGCGGACTACAAGATTTCATGTGGGGATTCGGAATGCGATATGCCATAACTAGTGGAGTGATGGCAGCTCATTCCATAACTAGAAATGAAGATTATGAAAAACAAATCAGAAGAAGGCTCGTCCCTCTAGTTCGAGTGAGTGCAATCAACCGCTTTCTATTGAATCGGGTAGGAAATCGTGGGTTCAAGATGGTTGCAAACTATTGGATGAAAGATCAAGAGCGCAAGGGTGATGGATTAGAATTCATGAAGTGGATCTATCAACCGGGAATATTACGTCGTTCATTATGGCCTATAGTAAAATTAGGAATGTTACGGCGAAAGCGACTACCAGATGGACGAATGGTATCTAGAATGCCATTCCGAAAATCCTTATCCCGTGACAATTGGGAACCAAGTTCTAGAGCACAAGAAATAGGGCAAGAATGGCGTTTGATGCAACGTCGAGGCGGGGCTGTTTCTTTTACTGAATCTGATGCTTGAGGCTTATTTCACTCTCCGAGTGATTGATAATGCGGCTTTCACTGGCAAGACCATGACATCATGGCCGACCTTGGAGCCAATGCCGAACAAATTAGTGAACTATGGAGTCACTGAAAATGGAATCGCGATTATCGAACTTGCCTCAAATTCTTCTGGAGCACCTCTAGAAGGAGACGAGGTTGGACCGAACACATACACTCACGAAATGATGAGAGATATTGATACTGCAGTTGTAAAGGCTCGTTTTGATGACGATGTAAGTGTAATTTTGTTCACAGGAAACGGACACAAGTTCTTCTCTGCCGGTGCTTCAATTCAAATGCTGAACTCAGTTACACCTGGATTCAAGTACAATTTCTGCCTACATGCGAATGAAACTCTAAGTCGTCTTGAACAGACTCCAAAACTGGTAATCTGTGCTATCAATGGTCATGCAGTAGGTGGCGGACTTGAAATCGCCATGGCCTGCGATATCCGAATCGCGCGCAAAGATAGCGGAAAGTGTGGTCTTCCAGAAATCAACTTAGGTGTCTTAGCAGGCACAGGAGGAACAGCCCGATTGTCACGAATTATTGGTAAATCAAGAGCTCTTGAGTTTATGGTCAGTGGCGAGTTAATGGCCTTTGAGAAAGCAAAGGAGATGGATTTGATTAACGATGTGTGGGATGGATCTCTTGAAGAATTCAGACAGGACATTCTAGATTACGCCAGCCAATTCACACTACCTTACAAGGCCACCTTAGCTGTTGGAAACATCAAGCGTTCAGTCCAGTCAGGACCTGAGATGCCTTTCGAATATCACCTTGCATTAGAGCGTGAACTTCAGGCTGCATTGTTCAACAGTTCCGACGCAAAGGAAGGAATTGCCGCTTATGTCGAGCGTAGAACTCCTCGATTCGAAGGCAAGTGAATAATCAAATTTAGTCAAGTGCTTCGGCTAATGACTTGCCGATTACCACAGCGATACCGTAGTCATACAGTTCTGAGTTCCAACGTTCATCGTTTAATTCGGCTTCAGGCCAAATTGCTTTGATATCTCCAAACCACTGCATTCTCTGAGAAAGATTTGGGATGAAGGACCAATGGTCATCTACACCATGTAGAGTAATTATCTCTACATCCTCATCAACATTCTCAATTGAATCATGAATGAATTGCCCACAAGCTTTCAGGCTATCAGAGGCACATTCAGCACAAACGAAGTGAACTTGTTCACCACGTTTCAATAGTCTCTCGCCTAATGAAAAAGAAGGATGCCCTTCTTCGTGATCAGCACAAATCATCATCCAATTCTTCTGGACTATTGCCCAATCGGCAGCGGATGACCTATCGGCGTCCCGTAACGTGTGAAGGTCTATTCCCATGATTTTCGCTAAATTTGGACAACTCTCATTGTTCGCCCGAACATGTTCGATGTATTTTGTAAACCTATTTTTCGTTCACCTTTCATGTTCGGGCTACACTCTATCTTTGTCACCTCAATCGATTATTCAGAAGATAGGCGGTGCCCTCAATAATTAGAAGCGACTAATTTTGCATGTAACCGAATTATATCAGGGAATGGTTTTGATGAATATTCCACTTAATGTTAAAAAAATGATGGATAAAAATGTGATTTGTCTTGATGAGTCGGCTACAGTCTCATTAGCAATGGAGAAAATGTATGAAGCAGGAGTGTGGTCGGTTATTGTCACACAGGAAGATTTGCCTAAGGGAGTTGTGACCGAACGAGATCTGCTGAGGCGTTGTTTCAGACCAAAAATGAATCCAGATGAAGTATTGCTTGGAGATATAATGAGTTATCCTTTGGTTACTATCGATTCAGATATACCTGTTGGATCAGCTTTGAATCTACTATTGACAGATGAAATTCGCCGTCTGTATGTGATTAATTCCAAGGGAGAAATTATCGGCAGAGTAACTCAAACGGGATGTCTTGAATCTACTCTAAATCTAATCACTGGAATGCAACAAGCGTTTGAGCAGATTTGATGAATCTTCAAATCATTAACAACTTGCATAATCAGAGTGCATTCTAGGTTTACTTGAAGTACCAGTGGCGTCGCACATCCAAATAATGGCAACAGGCACAGTAAAATGGTTCAATCAAACAAAGGGCTTCGGCTTCATCGAACAGGAAGAGGGAGACGACCTCTTCGTTCACAAATCCCAAGTTGAAGGGAACATTCGAGACGGAGATTCCGTTGAATTTGAAGTTGGCGAGGGACCTAAGGGGCCTAACGCAGTCAACGTTCGAAAAACCGAATGATTTCTCTTTCACACCCAAATCAATGGGTACCTATACGGTTGATTAGTTACCAACCCAATCCGCATCCTTACGTTCAAGAAACGCTTGCACTCCAATTTCTTTATCTTCGGTATCGAATAAAGCAACGAACTCTGAGCGCTCGGCCAGAATTCCCTCAGACATAGGAAGATCGAGAGCCGCCCGTACGGCCCGCTTTGCAACTTTGATTGTGTAAGGTGATTTCCTAGCAATATTTTCAGCCATTTTCATTACACAGCCTTCGAGTTCCTCAGGTTCACAAACCTCGTTGACAAGTCCAAGCCGTAAGGCATCTTCCGCGTTCACCATATTTCCAGTCATGACCATTTCCATAGCCTTGCCATAACCTAGAATATTTGCAAGGCGTTGGGTGCCCCCGCCTCCGGGAATTAGTCCTAAATTAATCTCAGGAGTTCCAAACTTAGCACGAGTACTGGCAATTCTAATATCACAGGAGAGGGCTAATTCAGTTCCACCTCCAAGAGCAAATCCATCTACCATTGCAATAGTTGGTTTAGATAAGTTCCAAACCTTTTCCCAAGCATTGTTTTCAAAAAAAGACCTGACATCATCCGAATTCTTTCCCTCAAACTCAGAAATATCAGCTCCTGCCGCAAATGCAGCTGGTTTCGGCCTCTTTCCTTCTACTGCTGGAGGAGGTGAGGCACCGCGTATCACAATCACACGAACATCATCATTCGCCTCAGCATCACTACAAGCCTGTTTCAGGGCAGTATGTGAGTCTGCATTCAGAGCATTCAATTTTTCAGGACGGTTCAAGGTCCAAACAGAAATCATAGCACCATCGGGGCTAGCACCCTCAATTGGGACATTATCGACTAGTAGAACCCCATCACTCATGATGTGCCCAATGGGATGTTCCGCTTGAATATATCACAACGGGGGTGGTGGAGGTGGCATACTAGGGGGGCCTGGCGGAGGTGGCATACCTGGAGGACCCGGTGGAGGTGGCATACTAGGGAGTCCAGGGGGTGGTAAATCAGGTAATTCTGGTGTAACTTCTTCTTCTACTCCTTTCTCAGGAACATTAAGCGGCATTCTGATTTTTAGGATACGATTACCATCTATTCTAACATATGAAACTCCTAGAGGGGCGGATTCATCTGGGTTTTCTGGTTCATTGATGACTTCTAGACCATGATCAGGGTCTGAGAGTGTTTTTCCAAGATCTTCTCCATCTTCGAGTTCAGTCCACATTCTGACTTTCGCTGCCCGTCTCTCAGCAAGTTCCATTCTTCGCCTTCTTTGAATTCGTTCTCTTATTTCCGATCTCTTTTCACGTCGTTCTTTGACAAAAGATTCGACCTCTGCTTCCATCTCAGTCTGTGCATCTCTATCTATGACGAGACGTTTTGCTACATTCCCCCTTTCTTCCATAATTGCAGGTGCAGGAATGCCCGTTGGGGGCATTGGCATTGGAGGTGGCATTGGGCTTCCTGGAGGTGGCATTGGCATTGGAGGCGCAGGTACTGCCGGTGCTGCCACCTTACCTCTGCTTCGTTTGATTGATTCATCATTTTGTTCAGTAACGGTTTCTGTTTCAATTATAGGAGTAGCAATCTCCTCTTCAATTTCTTCAGCTACTTTCGGTATTTCGGTTACAGTAGGAATAGGTTTTCTTCCTGAGTACACAAATACAGCCAAAAGAGCTAGGAGAACTACTGCTGAAGCGACTCGCATGCCTAATTCCATCTCACCTTGTAGTACGAGGTATAGTGGAGTTCCAAACAAAATAAGTAGGGCCATGAATAGCCGACTGTACGAGACCAACCATCTCCCCCCGCTCTATACGAAACGTTTCCTCACTTCACCTTGACGGGTCGCTGAGAAGTCGTGAAAGTGATTTCATAGCGACTCCACGATGTGAAATAGATGATTTTTCACTTGATTCCATCTCAGCAAAGGTTCGTCCATCACCTTCTTCGGGAATAAAAATTGGATCATATCCAAAACCGTTGCTGCCACGTTTCTCCTCAGAGAATTTACCCTTACATACTCCAATCGCTTTCCAATAATTATATCCATCAGATAATATGACTACTGCCCGATATTCTCCACCCCTGTTTATTGATTCAGAAATACGCTCTAGAACCCCATCCAGACCTATTTTTTCTTCAACATCTGCTGAATTAGCCCCTGGCCATCCTTCGAAAGCATGTGTGAAGACTCCCGAATCTTCTACTAATACAGCAGCCCCCTCGAATTCTGTTCCTTCGATTAAGGCAAGTGCTTGCTCAATCTTTGATTCAGTTACTGCTTCCAGTCCCAATTCCTTTGGTTCGTTGAAAATAGGTCTATTACCATCAATTATGAGACCTTCAACAGAGTGCCCTAGAGGTCCGAGAATTTCTGCTGCCTCTGATATTTTGTTTATGTTGCTGGTAGCGAATAAGATTCTCATTCATACACCTCATGCATGATAACGGACACGACCTCTTATCGCCTCGAATCGCTCGATAACCTCACTTGCAGAGGGTTGAATTCCTGAATCTACATTACAATATCCATCAATCATCGTTTCTACAGATTTTTCAATAGTATGATGACTTGCAGTAAGGCACTCGTTTAATACTTGGATATCGAGACCTAATTGTTCAATTTCCGAATCAATCTTTGAGAGGCCAAAATCAATTAATATCAAATTATTATTCTCGTCAATTATCACATTATGAGTCGTCAAATCACCGTGTGAGAAACCCTCTTCGTGAAATCTTCTAATTAGGGAACCAAAGTTTTTGATTTCATCTAATCCTGCAGATCCATCTTGCAAGGCCTCGTATAATGGCCGACCCTCAATCCTCGAAAGAAGCATCCATCCATTTTCTAGATCTATGTCGAAAATACGTGGCGATGGGAAGTTAATTGCATTCAATCTGTCTAGAACTCTAGCTTCTGCGCTTAATCGCTGTCGAGTTAATCTTCGATCGAGTGAAGGATGTCTGTATGACTTCGGTTCTCGCATCTTTAGAACAGCAGACATACCAAGCCAAGATCCTGCAAAAATTTTCGCTTCAGCCCCTATATGTAGGATTTTTTCCTCAACCCACATGGGGGTCGACGTGCCATCCATATACTACCGCACATGAGATGACTTCAAAGCGGTTGCACATGAGGGGATAGTGAAATCAAATGAGTATGCAGATGTCCTCAGCCCCTCTCCCTAGTGGCTTAATTGAGCTCAAATCCTATTCAGAGGAAGACATTGAAATTGAGGCACTAAGGTTACAGAACTCGATTAAACAGATGAGTTTGTGGGATTTAGAAACTTGTCGTACTATTGCTCCTTTAACTCTTGAAATCAATGAATTGAAGCGTGAAAAAGATGTTTTCCTAATTGCTCATTCTTACCAAACACCCGATATTGTCTATGGTGTTGCTGATTCCGTATCTGATAGCTACTCACTTTCGAAAGCGGCTCGCGACGCACCTCAGAGTACAATTCTTTTTTCCAGTGTTAGATTCATGGCTGAAACAGCAAAAATTGTCAGTCCCCACAAGACTGTGATTCATCCCTCGCCGGAGGCAGGATGTTCATTGAGTGACAGTATTACCGCAGAAGATGTCAGGAAGTTGAAAGAAAAGTATCCAGGAGTCCCTGTAGCATGTTACATTAATACTAGTGCCGAGGTAAAGGCAGAAGTGGATGTTTGTGTTACCAGTAGTAATTTCCTGAAAATTTGTGAAAAATTACCCGGTAATCGGATTATTTTCGTTCCCGACAGCCTAATGGGAAAGCATCTAACAGAGCATCTAGCGGGTAAGAAAGAAGTCATAAATTACGATGGTGAATGTTACGTCCATGCAACATTCACTGGGGCGAAGATTCGTTCTTGGAGAGAAAGATCATTAGTTCAGGGACTTGATTTGAAGGTGTTGAGCCATCCAGAATGCGATGCCGACGTGTTGGCTGAAAGTGATGTTGTTGGCAGTAGTGAGAAATTGATGAATGAGGCATTGAAACTCAGCCAAGAGGGGAAACCAGACATTATGCTGATTACAGAATGTGGAACAGCAGATAGAGTTCGTGCAGAGTCCGAGAATGAGATTAATTTAATCGGAACTTGTGTAATGTGTAAGTACATGAAAATGACGCAATTAGAAGATATTCTTCAATCCCTTCGAGCCCCACGTCCAGAACAAATAATTGAGTTGGATTCCGAAGTTATTCAGAGGGCTCAATATAGTTTGAATGAGATGTTCCGTTTGGCTGAGTAATACTTTTTGATTATTTCCTCATCCTAATGATTTTTCTAGATTCAAGAGAGGACTGAAATGCTCGAAGAATAATTAGTGGAATTAGTAGCACAATTGCTGATTGCAAAACAATTGATGAATACGGCTCGAATGTTTCTTCGAGTAAGAATAAATGTATCTTAACCTCACCATTATCATCTTCCTGTAAGTAAGCTACTGCTGAGTTGAGAATTTGAGGTTGGGACTGGTCTAGTTCTTCATCAAAAGTCAATTGTTTTGTTCTATTTTCTGAAATATCGTGGAGAAATAATTCTCTTGCTGTTAACAAATCATCTTCATCAAGGGTGGGGTCGAATCTTGGTATTTGTAGAAATGCTACTTTACCATGTGCTAGGCTAATTGAGGATGAAGGCCAAACAGGATCTGATAGCAATAATTGCTCGCCACTAACAATATCAATCAGGACAGTTCGATTAATAGGGCCAATATTGATTACAGCTGCAATCCATTGTGAATCAAATTCAAGCTCTTCTATTGTTGCACCGGAATAATTGACTGGAATGTCAAATATATCCTCTAAATGTTCATCTGTGATTTCATCAGCTTGAACATCTATATTGAGACTAAGAGAGAATTGAGATTGAAAAGAGAAAATTTCGACTATCGGGCCAGAATCTGTAGATTTCCCTGATGCAATCATTGAACCAGTCGATGAACAAATTATGAAAGGTCCGTTTTCATTTTCATGAACTACTTCTCCTTCATCTGATAGAAATTGAATATGATTTTCAAACACGATTCCTGTAAGGGTGCTTCCATTTGAATCATCAACAAAGAATACATCCAATATTATCTCAGTAGTTGATTCTTGGTAAATCGGTGTAAGATATTCATCGACATTACTCCAATTATAATAATCCACTCTATTCTCTGAAAATAAGACAAAATTAGAGTCCGAAACTATTGCATTTGGGGGCGTCGACCAAGGAGTTCCTCCAATATCACTTCGCTCTAGATTTGTAGTATTCCAAGCAAAAACTTCAATCACGCCATTTGGTGATTCTTCAACTCCAACCAACCACCCACCAGAACCAGTTGCAGTTGTTGGCCACTCTACTCCCTCTACAGGGAAATCTTGGTGTGTTGCATCCCAAAGAAGAACTGTTCCAGTCCCTAATAGAACGGCAACTATTACAGCACTAGTCTGCTGACTTGATGGTTTTTGGATTGGCTCGAAAATCTTCTTTAAATCCCTGTAATTATTCTTTAATGAGATAATTGGATCACTAAGAAAACGAGCGAATCTTCGTGTGAATAAGCGTTCATCTGCAAATTTCCAAATTGGCTCATGCGTTCTCTCGGTAATTGAGACTGCAATTGAAGCAACAATTAGCCCCCCTATGATATCTAAGACCCAGTGAATCCCCAGATAAAGAATTGTGAACGCTGTAAGGAAAATATAGATCATTAATACGTTTCTAAATTTATTCCAGCGGTTATCTTCATCCCATCTAAGGTAGGTTAACCAGATTGCAAAAGGGAGTCCAATGTGTAGACTAGGCATGCCATTTGTGAAAGGATCAATTCTAGTAAACCAATTATGAATTACAGGAGTTAGGTCATAGGCAATTGTCTCCATAGCAGGGATGTGGTCACCAGTTACTCGTACATTGAAGAAAAGATAGAATGGGATGGCTAAAACATAAACCCAGAACATAGAGAGAGAGACTCTATCTGCCATATGCCTATCATCAAAGTAAATTGGATAAATGAATGACGCGAAAGTTGCAGTCATGAACCCCATTACATAGAAGTGTGTTAGACCCACTGAAAGTAAATCGTTGTGAAATGAATCTTGAATCCAAAGAACAATATCTCCTTCAATTGCATAAACGTAAGGAGTCATGTCTAATTGCGTATTTGCCATTAAAATCCTATCTAATTGATCGAGTAGATCCTTCCATAAGTAAACTGAAAAAACGACGAACATATGAGCCCAATAGCGTCGAAACATATCGACGAAACCTGACATCTGAATCTTTGCCCAAGGAGGTTTCATCAATGGCATCAGAGCGACTGAAATAAGAATGGCTCCCATCAGCCAAGAGATGTAGATTCCCGAGCCAGCGGCCATGTTCCTCGTAACTTCGGGGTTAATACTGAGTCAAGAAGTCAACCCTCGTCCGAAAAATAATGCTCAAACAAGAAAAAGTCCGAATCTAAGAGATTCGGACGGAGGTGCTACTACTATTTTCCAACTCATCGAGAACATTTCTAACTACATTATCAAAGGCCTCTGCAGTTGCTCCGTCGGGCTCTGCAATTATTCTATGAACTCCGTCATCACCACCACGAACTATGCCCGGATCAAATGGAAGAGCACCAAGGAATGGAACCTCAAGTTCAGTAGCTGCCGATGCCCCGCCTCCTGATTTGAAAACGTCCAAAGTGACCCTCCAGTCTCCATTTTCATCAGTTTGAGACTCTATTGGGGTTCCGCCTGGTCCTACGATACTGATAGTTGTGTTCGGTTCAGCAGTTCCTCGAATCGTGTACCCACTCATGTTTTCCACGACACCTAGGCATGGTAGGGAAATTGTTTTGGCGAAATTGATAGATTTTCGAGAGTCAAGTAGAGCAACTTCTTGTGGTGTTGTTACAATTACCACACCATCGATTCCAGGAAGACTTTGAGATACAGTCAGTGGTTCGTCACTAGTACCCGGTGGAAAATCAATGATTAGAGCATCGAGTTCACCCCAAGCCACATCACCAATGAATTGTTGGATTGCACCAAGTTTAATTGGTCCTCTCCAAATAACTGGCTTATCGGGGTCTTCAATCAGGAAAGCCATTGAAATTACTTTGACCCCGTACGGACCAATTACAGGAAAAATTTGCCCATCTTCAACATGTAAATCTGCATTTTCTAGCCCTAGCATTTTAGGCACATTTGGACCAGTGATGTCAATATCCATCAATCCGACTTTCTTTCCCTGACGAGCTAGAGACAATGCTAGACCAACTGAAACTGTAGATTTCCCAACTCCTCCCTTCCCAGATAGAACCATCACCTTGTGTTTGATTCCTTTATCCAGTTGACTAATACGCATCTTTCGACGCATTTGTGCATATGCTTGTTCCATCTGGGCCTTTTGTTCTGACGAAGTATCTCCACCTCCTTCAACTGCTGGTTGAACGCCAGTGTCGCCGGAATGATGAGAGATTGGTGAATCTGACATTGTTTCTCAACGCGAGGTGAGACCTACTTCAAGCCTACTCTGTGATGAATTGAATGAATTTCTATTTATCATCACTTCAGACTACAATCTATTGGTGATTAGTTCAAGTAGCCCTTGCTTCTTCACGTTACATGCGTCTGTTGTTTATCTGTGTTGGTAATACCTGCCGCAGCCAGATGGCAGAGGCTCTAGCTCGTCATATGGGACACCATTCAGCATCAGCTGGAACTCATCCCGGTTCTTCTGTTGCAGAGAATTCTTTAGCAGTCCTGAGTGAAATTGATGTTGATACAAATGGCTTGAAACCAAAGTCTATTGAAGAAATTGAATTAGATGGTTGGGACATGATAATCAGTATGGGATGTGGTGTACATTGTCCTATGTTGCCAATTACAGAGGATTGGGGGCTAGACGACCCAGTTGGGGGGCCAATTGAACTCTATCGTCAGACTCGATATACAATCCTCGAGAACCTTGAGAGGCTCTCAGCATAACAGACCGACGCTTAGAAAAACGATTCGGGCTTCGCAAGCCCTACACGAGTGTAGTGTAGTGGTTATCACCCGGCGTTGCCAACGCCGGAACCCGGGTTCAAATCCCGGCACTCGTACCAACAAATTATTCCTCTATTTTTTCAATAATAATCATAAGTGGCTACTATAAAGAAAAATGAATCATTCTAAATCTGAATTTCTCATAGTTACAACAAGAGCCGTGGCACCAATTGCTAGAAGCATGAGAAGTCCAACAAGAACAACTGAAGTTGCATGTTCTGCGAGCCAATTTGGTCCACCACTGCTAATCTTTGTCGAATCAACTAATTCGATGGTGTGAGTTTGTTGTTCGTCAGGAGTCAATGACTGGTAAATATCAGCAGATCGAATTAGGTAGTTTATTTCACCAACAGAAAGAGTAGAACGTAATTCGATTTCAAGACTAAAGACACCATCATTTGCAATTCTATCTCCTCCTTGTCCATCATCTGTGAGACTCAACCAATTTTCAGATTGACCTATAGGTGCCAATCTACCAATTTTTACTTGTGCTGATGAAACTCCATCTGGGTCCTCAATTGAAACTTCAATTAAGTATTCTTTAGTTCCTTCTTTTGGAATTTCTAATTTAGAGACCCATTCACCAGATTCGGTGAAGGATACATTGGTAATCGAGGGTGCTTCATTTAGGACCATAATTGATGCTCCTTCGTTGAGGAAAGCACTGCCTCCTGCTAAATCATTGACCTGAAGAGGAATCGTTCTCTCACCTGGAGAAAGTGAATCTGGAATAGTAAATTCTCCTATCCACTTTCCTGAATCTTCATCAAAAGTCAATATTGTGAGATCACCTCCAGCACTTAATAAATCAATATAGACTGATTCAACCCCATGTCCATCCTCTGCAAGTACACTAATTTCAACGGTATCTCCTCTGTAAACTATGTCTGGAGTGAAAACCCTAGACGTTACGACTGGTGCTGAATTTCTAATTTCCAATTCTTCAGTGGACTCCACTGTCGTCCAAACATCCTCCATAATTACAGTCACATTTTTGATTCCGAATTCTAACCCCGAATGCTCAATAACTACAGTCCAGATGGAATCATGGATTACAGAATCTCCATTCAGACCAACATCTGAAAGACTAATCAAACCCATTCCAAATTCTGACAAATCAATTGAGACACTAATCACATCAGTATCAATATCATCAATTGTAATCTCTAGATGAGAAATTCCTCCTTCCGTAAATAGTGCTCCTTCTCGGAATCCTATTTTCAAGATAGAAGGGGCAGTGTTTTCTGAAGCGGTGATGATAGTTGGATATAGAATTCGTTCAATATTTTGATGTTCAACGATACGCAAATCCGATGAATTCCCGTCACCTATGGGGATTCCGAAATCAAGAGTTCTTGAAATCTCATATACCAGTCCTGCTAACAATCCTTCATTAATCACTGCCCCGTTCGCCGAAAAATACTCATCCCCACTAATGTCTACCCATTGTGCAATTTCGACTTCGTGCCCATCAGCTAATCCTGTTGAAATTCCGATTACTTCGATTTGGGTATTTGTTGTATCACCTTTAGTTGGAAATGTATCGCCAATTATTAGTTCGTCTGGGACTACCCCGGTTTCTCTGAATCCTGTGACATTCAAATCACCACCATATGAAGGCCTAGTGGGCTCTCTTAGAATTGGCGAATTTTCGGGGTACTCGTCAGTTGTGTTGCCATTTCCTTCTACAAACATATAGCGAATTGTTCTATTATCCCAATCTGTCTGAGGTACGGTATACTCGAAAGTAAGATTATGCTCAGCCTGAATTTCTTCTCCGATAGGGCCAATAGGAGTTCCTGAGACATTCAACCAGAACTCATTTCTAATCACATCAACTTCGTAATTTGTTCCCGTCGCATTTGCCTGAATTGTAGAATCTTCAATTTGTCTTACTAAGCCAAATGAACCTGATGCAGTTCCTGAATAATGGCCATCTATAATCAGGCGATCTTCAACCGTTTCTCCGCCCATCTCCTCAAAATGTACATCTGCAACGGTTCCATTAACTTGAACTTCGAATTGTCCATCCTCGATTAGGAATCCAAATTCTCCGGCGCCTTTGATTTTCAGATATTGCTCTTCTCTAATCCCATCTAGCCATTTCTCTCTAGTTTTGAATTCATCTAAATCAAAGCTAAAGCTCTCTTCAGCTGACTGTAAACGAATTTGCATTTGTGCTTCAATTTGAGTGTCAGAAAGACGACGAACTCCGTTCTCGTCCCAGCTCTCAAAATAGAAAACGGACAATGTACCAAAAGCTCCTGATGTACTGTTATTGGAACCCCCATTGTATGAAATATTTCCATTCCCCTCAAGTCGAAGTCTTTCAGTAAGAATTCCATTCTCCCAATCTCGGAGAATGTATGCTTCATACACATTTGCTTCAATGCTGACATTGTCATTACCATCATTACTGTCGAAACTGAGAGAACCAGAACCTCTCATTTCAAATATCTGACGTGTTATTTCAATTCCTTCATAGGTTTCATTCATCCAAACATGATCTAATTCGAGTTCTAACTGGATTTTTTCCGTACCTGTATCAGCATTCAAAAATAGGCTTCCGTTACCTAGTTCACTAGAACTCAGACTTTCTCCTATTCTCTTTTGCCATCCTCTTCCCTCAAAATATAGACTCGATGCATTTTCATCGTTACTCTCGAGAGACCAAGTAGTCTCTCGAGTGATTTCATGGTCAGCAGCCGGTTGATTCCACATCGTCATGTCTAGGTGACGAAAACAAGTTGCCTCAGAAGTTACGACTGTAATATCAACTTCATCTAGGAATTCAGGTTTGCTATCTAGTGTAATGTCAACCTCTCCACCTGCTATAATGAATGATGAATTAATTTCTGTAGCAATAAGTTCCCCCTCGCGGTAGTGATTCAAGTCAATAATTACGCCACTGGGCAATGTGCCATTTTCGAAAGCGGGTTCAAATTCTACTCGATATCGATGAATAATTCCTAAAGACCAATTCAAATTGTCTGATGTGGTCCAATCATTTTCCCAATCGACTAGAATCTTGCAAGATATCTGAGGTTCACCTTCATTCGCTCCAACCATTCCACTCATTGGGGCGAGGAGCATTACAGAAAGTAGTAGGGCAGTCAAAAATTGCTTCTGCACAACACGACCCAATTCATTCATCGTTTGAACGCTCCCCCGTCATGATTGCCTAACAAGGGCTAAATCAGAACAATGGTTCTTCCCAATCGTCTTCTTCATCTTCATCGGTCATCCGCTCTTTCCAGAGTGAAGAAGGAACATCATCGTAAATCCCTGCATAGGGGTCTTCGTCCTCTTTTGATAGAGTATCTTCGTTCATTGCACGCCGAGCAAATTCTCTTGCATCGGGTTTGAACTTCCAATAGTGTATTCGCCATTCTCGTCCATCCCAAAGGGTGGTTTCTTCAGATTCTGTGGTTAGAAGATCGTAATCTTGTAATTGGTAGAACAGGTTTCGGTCTGTAGGTTCTAGAGCATTGTCAATAATTCTATTTGAAAATCCAAAGAAACCAAGAGCATGCTCGGCTATTGACTCAGCTACAATGACTTCCATTTCGATGTCAACCTTACGTCGAATTGCAAGCGTCAACTCTGCTAGCGTCATACCCATCGCATCTTCCTCCTGTAATAGAATATGAGACCCCGTTCTATATCAACAATCGCTTGTTCACATCACGAATCAGATATATTACATCCGAAGTCGTTAATCGAAACGGTATTTTCGCAATTGCATGGGAGATGATGCGCCATCTACCTTCCTTGGCCTTTCCGAGGATGATTTGGCATCTTTTGATATCGCCATTCTACCTATTCCTTTCGAGATGACCACAAGTTGGGGTGAAGGTACTGAGCATGGTCCAGCAGCTTGTATTGCGGCCTCATCTCAGGTCGAATTGTTCGATCCATTGCTCCCATCTGAACTGCCCTGTGGACTGAATTATCATACTGCCACAGCGTGGTCTTCAGAAGCTCCTTCTTTACTAGAACAATTGTCTTCAATCAAAAGTTACCTTGACCCTTGGATGACTGGTGAGGTATTCCCTCTGATATTAGGCGGTGAACATGGCATTCTTCCACCAATTATTGAATCACTTTCTGCTCATCCAAAACTCTCAGGAGATGTATCTCAACTCACCGTTATTCAGATTGATGCTCATGCCGATTTGAGAGATTCACTCAATGATGAGCGTTTCTCTCATGGAACTGCTGCTCGTCGTGCTCTAGATGTCGGCATTGGTGGCTTACTACAGATTGGAATCCGAGCTCTTTGCCAAGATGAGGCTGAATTTGCAAATACTGATAGTCGAGTTGAAACCTATTATGCTCGCGAATTATTCAATCCTATCAACGGGTCTGAGGGTTGGAATCGGTTGTTAGATAGAATTGATACTCTAGAGGGTCCCGTTTGGCTAACTTTTGACGTAGATGGATTAGATGGATTACTGGTCCCTGATACAGGAACGCCCGTCCCTGGTGGATTGAGCCACTGGGGTGCAGTAGAGATAATTGAGCGTATGTTTGCATCAAAGGCAGAGGTTCTAGGGGCTGATGTAAATGAAATTGCACCGGGCGCAGATAGCCCCTTGACTGAATTCAATGCTGCTCTCATGGCAACCAAGATAATTGCTTGCCATACTGCAACATTACTACACGCAAAGGGCGAATGATTGTAGGTATTAACCCCCACAGCGGCGCTATGCGCCGCTTGGTTGCAGCATTCGTGGTCGCTTCGATGCTTGCTGTTTCCACTGCGCCTGTGGTTACAGCACAAATTGGCCAACCGGATATTATTCAGGAGCATTGGTACCATTCCTATGCAACCCTAACTCTTGATGTCAATGCTTGGGCAGATGATTACCCCGAAATCATCAATCTACTAGTCGTCGGTCAAACGGAATTGGGAAGAAATCTCTGGTTGTTGCAAATTTCTGATTGGAGTCAGGAAACCAAACCAAATGGAACTCCAAAAGAAGTGGTTTACATCGATGGTGGTCACCATGGTAATGAGCACTTGGGGACAGAGTTAGCTTTCCTCGTTGCAGAATTTTACATCGAGGGTTGGGCAAATGGGGAACAAGAAGTCCTCGATATCTTGGCTACTACGGAATTACATATTCTGATTATGCTAAATGCAGACGGTAATGACTTCGATACGAGATGGAATTTCAATCAAGTAGATTTGAATAGAAACTACGACCACTATTGGAATACCTGCCCGACGACCCAGCCTGGAAGTAGTGCGTTCAGTGAATCCGAAACTCATTCGAATTCGATTTACATGAACGAGGTAGTACCTCATGCTGACCTGTATATCACAATGCACACAGGAGTTTGGATTATGCTCTACCCTTGGGGTAAATGGCCTGAGCAGCCTTCGGACTGGGAACTTTTTCATTTCATTCGAGATGATGTGCATGCAAACATATCTGACATTCCAATTAGGAATGCAAACCAAGGACTCTATCCAAATTGTGGAACCAGCCGAGATTACGGCTACGGTGTAATGGGATACCCGACTTTTACCTTTGAAACCGATGATGAGCAATTTCTTCTCGGATCTATAGATTCGGTATCTGATAGACTGGGAGAAGAGCTCGATGTAATGCGCTATCTTATCCAGAATGTTTGGTATTGGCGCGCTCGCTTGGTTGTCGAAAGCATCGAGATAAAGGGTAATGATATCGAAGCTCATGTGGTAAATTTAGGCCGAGCGAGTACGACGAATGCTACACTACACTATTCCGATTCAAAAGGTGAATTACTTTGGCATTCATCCTTATTCGGAGTGAACGCAACTAACGAAACAAAGGTTACTCTAGATGGTAGAAATCTAACACTTGTCGATGACGGAAATTGGAGCATACATTACCAGAAGAGAGTAATCGATGCGTCTCAATGGGTGGAAGAGAATTTCGACGATTCCATTGTTCAAATCTCTGCAAGTAGTCGAGGATTACTTCCGACGCCATCACTATTTATTCATCTAATTTCCATAATTACGGCCGCCTTCGCAGGTAGAAGGAAAAATGCATTTTAATGCCATGTTTCCTCCTAATTGACTGATTACCAAGTCTGAAATCAAGGTTTTAAATAGCAATTCTTTGTATATGCGAACATAATCGCACAGTTATGCAAGCCGCTGCAGGGGAATTTGATGAGACTGGAGATATACTAATTATTCCTATTTTTGAGGATACAGATAAGGCCCCAAACAATACGACTACTGGATTAGGACGTGGGGCAAGTATAGCAGTCAAAGCCGCTGCATCTAGTGATGCTTGTAACGGTAAAGTAGGCAATTCACTTGGCGTTTGGACAAAGGAATGTCATGTCATTTTCGTAGGTGTAGGTAAACAAAGTAAATTGAATCACAAGGTTGCAAGAGATGCAGGTGCCAAATGCCTTGCTTCACTCTCAAAGGATCACGGGACTAACATTGTTGTTCGTTTTACTTCAGGTTGGAAAGTTGACCAGATGGCGGCCTTTGCTGAGGGAATGATATTACGAGATTATGTATTTGACAAATACCAAAATAAGGACGATGATGATAATCAAGAAAAAGGCCCTTGGTCCCTTGTTTGTCAGACTGGAGAGAGACATTTAGATGAGCTGAAGATAGCAGTCGAAAGGTCTTCTGCTATAGCAACAGGAGTACACCTAGCTCGAGATTTGGGAAATGAGCCTGCAAACAGATTGTACCCTGAGGAATTTGGTCGCAGAGCTCTCGAGTGGGCAGATGGGAAAGAAAATGCAGATGTTGAGGTTTGGGATTACAAGCGTCTTCAGAAAGAAGGAATGCATGGTCTGATTGCAGTAGGTAAGGGAAGCATACACAAACCATGCATGGTATTCTTCCGCCTCAATTCAGATGCTCAGAAAGAGAATCAAGTTCCTAGTATTGTAGGTAAAGGAATCACTTTTGATTCAGGAGGCCTTTCGATAAAGGGTGCTGCTGGTATGGATGAGATGAAACTCGATATGCATGGTGCTGCTACTGTTTTCGGACTGTTCCAAGCGCTATATGCAACTGGCTACAAAGGGCGAGTCAACGGTATTGCTTGCATGGCTGAAAACATGCCTAGTGCCGAGGCTTACCGACCAGGAGATGTCATTGAAACCTATTCTGGTAAGACAATTGAGGTCCTCAACACCGATGCCGAAGGTCGTAATGTTCTCGCTGATGGCCTTTGGAAGGCTGGTGAGTTAAATCCATCATATATCATAGATTTAGCAACACTAACCGGTTCAATTGTTGTTGCTCTGGGTCATGAGGCCACAGGATTATTTTCCAATGATTCTTCATTGTCGAAGAGATTGCAAAAGGCAGGCGATGCAGAAGACGAAATCACTTGGCCCATGCCTCTTTTACCGGCCTTTGAGAAACAGATGACTTCCTCTAAGATAGCAGATGTTCGAAATCAAGGAAAAGGTCGTTGGGGTGGTGCTAGTCAGGCAGCAGGATTCCTGAAACAATTTGTCCAAGAGCGCCCTGATGTTGATGGAAATAAGTCACAGATTCCTTGGGCGCATTTGGACATAGCAGGGACTGCTGGAATTTGGGCTTCTGCAACAAATGCTCTTGTTGGACATGGAGCAACTGGAATCCAAGTCCGTACTTTACATCGACTAATTACTCAGGACTGATGATTAAGCAGTTTCATCTTGATCATACAGCGATTCATCAGGATTCTCTTGAATAACAACCATTTCATTATCAATCTGGATTCTGGTCTGAACCTTAGGTTTGCCCTTCAGTGTAAGAGCCATAATGCCTCCAATCATTAGAAGCAAGAGTGAACAGCATAAGCCACAGAATCCGCCACCCATTCCCAGTAAGCTGTTAACCGGGACTTTTTCTTCACGAATCATGACATCTACTGACCGGTCTTCATTTTCAGTAAATTCTATTACAAAATCATCAGATGTGTAGACATTGATTTCGCCAATGTAATCGTATCCAGGAATTATGTCATAATCCTCGCAATCATCCCATTCTTCACAAGACGAGAATTCGCTCCTACCACCATTGGAACCTTCATAAATTTCTATATCTACTTCATAACCTTCTTCAACATATACTAGATAATACGCGTCCCAAATTAATTTTTCAGAAAATGTGGTGGAAGTATCTCCAGTCCAATATTCATCTCCAATAGAATCATCATCCCACCAACTAGTGTCAGAAGCTGACGCTCCCCCAATCGCAAGAGCTGCTGCGCTAATCAAAAGCAGAACGCCACCAATACTCAAGGTGACTTTGGTCATTACGTGCATATTCGATGGAATAGGAGGTGTGACTTTGAATCTTTAGTTAGTTTCAGTTTCGTCATCAGTGTCTACGACTTCAAAGTCAGCTTCCACTACGCTTTCTCCTTCGCCATTCCCATCTGCTTCTGCCGCTTCCTGTTGTTCAGCCATTTCAGCCGCAGCGGCTTCATACAACTTGGTTGAGACCGCGTGCATTGCTTGTTCTAATTCAGCCATCTTAGTTTGAATTGCAGCTTCATCAAGATCGTCGAATTCGATTGGAGTTCCATCTGCGATGATAAGTGCTTCCAACTCTTCGAGCTTCTCATTTACAGGACCCTTATCTTCATCAGTTAACTTATCACCAGATTCTTCCATCATTCGACGAGTCTGGTAGATGATACTGTCGGCTTGATTACGCAAATCGACACGAGCCTTACGACGTTTATCTTCTTCAGCAAATGATTCCGCTTCACTTATTTTCGCTTTAATTTCATCTTCAGAAAGAGAGGTCTGACTTTCTATCTTGATAGATTGCTCAGTACCAGTTCCAAGATCTTTAGCAGATACATTGACAATCCCATTTGCATCGATATCGAATGTTACTTCGACTTGTGGGATTCCACGAGGTGCAGGGGGAATCCCCATCAAGTGGAAGCGGCCAAGAGTAGTATTGTCCTTGGCGAAATCTCTTTCTCCTTGTAATACATGAACCTCAACAGCTGGTTGATTATCAGCAGCAGTCGAGAATATCTCCGAACGTCTACTTGGAATTGTAGTGTTTCGCTCAATCATCGTTGTAGTAACACCACCTAGTGTTTCGATGCCCAAGGTTAGAGGTGTCACATCTAGGAGAAGGACATCGGTTACTCCATCGTCTCCTACAATTATTCCAGCTTGGAGAGCAGCGCCTACTGCAACGGCTTCATCAGGATTAATTCCCTTGAAAGGAGCCTTACCTGCTTCTTTCTCAATTGCAGTCTGTACTGCAGGAACGCGAGTTGAACCACCAACTAGGATGACCTTGTCTACATTCCCTTTCTTCAAACCCGCGTCCTTCATTGCTTGACGAGTTGGAGCCATAGTTCTCTCGATTAGTGAACTTATTAATTCCTCAAATTTAGATCGGGAAAGAGAGAGATCAAGATGTTCAGGTTGTCCATCACGCATTGTGATGAAAGGCAGGTTAATCTGCGTATTTCCAGTACCTGAAAGTTCAATTTTGGCTTTCTCAGCAGCCTCTCTTAGTCTACTCATTGCTTGAGCGTCAGTCGACAAATCAATTCCAGTATTCTTTTTGAATTCACTGAGAATCCATTCGATAACCACTTCATCGAAATCGTCTCCACCTAGTCTGTTGTCTCCACTAGTCGCTTTGACCTCAATTTGAGGCTGACCATCAACAAGATAGATTTCAAGAATCGAGACATCGAATGTTCCACCTCCAAGATCGTAGACTAGTATAGTTTGATCTTCTTCCTTATCCACACCGTAAGCCAGTGCAGCGGCAGTTGGCTCGTTGATTATTCTCAAAACATCTAGTCCAGCGATTCTTCCAGCATCTCTTGTTGCTTTTCTCTGAGCATCGGTAAAGTATGCGGGACATGTAATTACGGCTTGTTTAACTTCCTGACCAAGGTATTCTTCAGCATCAATCTTGAGCTTTTGGAGGATAAAAGCAGAGACCTCTTGAGGCGTGTAATTATCATCATCAATTTTCTTGTTCCAGTCAGTACCCATCTCTCTCTTGACAGAAAGTATGGTACGATCGGAGTTAGTCACAGCTTGTCTCTTTGCAGTGATTCCGACTAGTCTTTCTCCATCTTTTGTGAAGGCTACAACGGAGGGGGTAGTTCTCGATCCTTCTGAATTCGGGATTACGGTGGCCTGTCCCCCCTCTAAAGTCGCTACACAGCTATTTGTTGTACCAAGATCAATTCCAATTACAGGTCCACTCATTTGCATCTCTCCAATATTCATTTCATTCGCTTTCATCAGCAGCGACAACTGTAGGGTCAATGTCGAATTTGACATCGAGAATTCCATTGTTCAAATCCCACTCTACTATATTATCCGCGACATGTGGGAGTGTGTATCGCTTTAGTGGATGAAGTTGTGTAGTTTTCATTAATTGCAAAACTTCACCATCACTTGTTAGATTCAGTTCAACTTCTTCTGCCTCAAGATCCACGAATCTTGAAACATCAATAGTGATGCACATTCGATCCTCATGAATGAAGACATCTTCTAGCATAAGATTAGACTTGTCTTCATCTTTTTCTATTTCTTCACTAACTTCAATCTCAGGTGTTGGTTCTGAGGCTGATTCACTTTGGAATTTGACATCAATTCCCATATTGCGGAAAATGTCAGCCATCCCACCAGGGCCATTGAGCATAGTTTCCATCTGTTTTCGGAATTCTTCTGGATCAGAATTTATTCCCATTTTAATGTCTGTTGAAGCCATCTGTTCTGGATCAATTCCCATCGCTTCGAATTGTTCACGAACTTGGCGCATCATGTTTTGCAATAATTCCACGTCAACTGGCATGCCCATTTCAGAGAACATTCGTGCCATTTCTTCGAGGACTCTATCCTCGAAATCATCACCAACTCCACTCTCCATGATACCACTACACAACTTGAGGTTGTATAGTCGGAGTAGTTGCCTATATTTGAATAAAACGGTAGCCAGTGCAATGGTAATATGGATGATGCCTTTATTCTGAAAATCTAGAACACAACTTCAAATGAGGTTCTGTAGTCCTTTTTTCATCTTAATTCTTCTTACATCGCATTCAAATCGGGTGCTTGATTCGCCATTAACATGGTCGAGTCCGAGCACGATGTAGCTCTACAGGATACTGACCGTATTGAGGGGCGTTCAGCTCTTGTCAACAATGTCAACGCTGCATTGGCTCTTGCAGATGCGGTACGCTCAACATTAGGTCCTCGTGGTTCTGACAAAATGTTAGTTGGAGAAAACGGAGAAATTATTGTCACAAATGACGGTGTTACAGTTCTTGAAACGGCTAAGGTTGAGCACCCTACTGCCAATCTGTTAATCGCTACAAGTTCGGCTCAAGATAGGGTGGCCAGAGATGGAACCACAACTTCGGTTCTTCTTATCGCTGAATTACTCCGAAACGCATTGGAATTGACAAGAATTGGTGTTCATCCTTCTTTGATAATGAATGGATATCGAATTTCTGTTGAGGAGTCCCTATCTGAACTTGAGAAAATTTCCATTAGACCGAATGATTTGCAACTTAGAGGTGTCATTGAAACTACTCTTGCAGGAAAGATAGATGTTGGACTTGCAAATCGAATGACAGAGATTGCAATAGAGGCTGCTGGTGTGCTTTCTGAAGAACAGGGTGGAGATGACCTAGAACGCGTTCGAGTCAAGAGACTACAGGTAGCAGGTGGATCCGCATCGGAATCAGAGATTGTTCACGGATTAGTACTACGAAAGCAGCGTCTAGATTTCACTACACCTAGTTCCTCTGAGGGTGGCATCATTGCAATTATCGATGGTGGGCTCGAGAATGCTGAACTTGAATTAGATGCTCAAATTGAGATTCAAAGCACTGGTGTGTTGGCAGGATTTCATCAAAGAAAATTGGAGAAATTAAGACAGAAGGTTAAGCAACTTTCTGAACTTGGTGTTGAATTGCTTTGTGTTCGCGACGGAATCGCAGATGAAGCCACTCCTATGCTTAGAGAGGCTGGAATCACCGTTTACCGTAGATTTGAGAGAGAAGATCTAGAACGTCTCTCCATTCTTACTGGTGCTTCAATGATTCGTACTGTTAATCGTCTTTCTAAAGATGATTTAGGGAACTATAAATCTAGATATGAAGAAAAGATAGAGGACGTCTGGCATCTTAGAATTGATGGAGAAGGTGCTGCGATGACGGCTCTTCTGAGAGGCACTACTCCAATAATGCGAGAAGAGGTTAATCGAGCCTTTGATGATGCACTTGGAGTTGCGTTCCGACTTACTAGGGAGAATCGGATTCTCCCTGGTGGTGGTGCAACTCAGACACATCTGGCAAGGCATTTGCGGTCATTTTCGACCACTCAGAAAGGGCGTGAGCAATTGGCAATTGAAGGATTTGCAGATGCTCTGGAAGTCATTCCAAGAGCCCTTTCTGAAAATGCCGGACTTGATCCTATTGACGAGATATTGTCTCTTTCTGCGTCTCAAGTTAAATCTGGCCCATGGATCGGTTTAGATGTCATGTCTGGAGAAAATACAGACATGAAAGAGGCTGGAATAACCGATCCGTTGTTTGTAGTTAGTCAGGCTTTGGAGGGTGCGACAGAAGCAGCAATTAGCATTCTTAGAATTGATGATGTGCTTTGGGCCAAGGTCGAGGCAGGAACTCCTGATTGGAGAGATGAAGAAGAACAAGATTGAGGTTACCCCTTCAATCCAGAAATCATCGTGTCACAAAGAGCATTAAGGCCATACTCAGCCTTCCACTGCCAATCTGATTGAGCCACTGAATCATCAATTGAATCCGGCCATGAATCAGCATATTCTTGCCGGATGTCTGGTTTGAAGTCACAAGTGAAGTTCGGCACTCGTGCTGCCACGGCATCAGCTAGTTCACCTGCTGTGAATGAAACTCCTGAGATATTGTAACCCCCTCTAGCACTTCCAATGGAATCGATAGGTGCATCCATCAGAGAAATTGTGGCCCGAATTGCATCATCCATGTACATCATTGGTAATCTTGTTTCTGCTTTGACGAAGCAGTCATAATGCCCATTTTCTAAAGCGGCATGAAAAATATCCACTGCATAATCGGTAGTACCTCCTCCTGCAGGTGACCTGTAAGATATTAGTCCAGGATACCGAATTCCTCGTACATCGACACCGTATTGCTTCCAGTAATTCATTGCTAATCTCTCTCCAGTGACTTTTGTTTTCCCGTAGATTGTGGTTGGATTGAGAGAACACACTTGTGGTGCATGCTTAGGTGCATCTGGTCCGAATACGGCAATTGATGATGGTGCATAGACGCGTAATCGATGTTTTCTAGCGGCTTCAAGTACAGTAATTGTGCCTCCTACATTGATTCGTTCACATAATTCTGGTTTCTTCTCACCAGTAGCCGAAA
>Ga0208894_1000341_pt1 | contig 36490 bp, 49 predicted proteins | sample ETNtaG_12_FD_185752 | JGI IMG/M metagenome (GOLD analysis project Ga0208894, IMG submission 185752) | Marine microbial and viral communities from oxygen minimum zone, Eastern Pacific Ocean - ETNP201306SV49 (SPAdes) (version 2) | ecosystem: Environmental > Aquatic > Marine > Oceanic ...
GAATTGAGATGTAACTCACTCAGAGCCACCTTTTCCCCTTCAATGAAGAATTCGAGTCCACCTATTTCTTCATCAGCCGAAACAGTGATCAAAGATTCGTCAACTCCCTCACTCACGGTAACGGTAGAGAAACCAGAGGGTCCTGACATATCACCTGCTGCCCATCCAAGAATCAGGTTCCCTATACTCACAATATCTAGGACAGTATATTCACCATCTCCTGTGAGATCACCTGCCTCCATGCCGCATTCTGTAAGAGGAGTCCCACCAATCATGCTAGTCACAAGTTCTACGACATCAAATACATCAATCAGAGGCTCACCGCCAAAGACATCACCATTAACATTTCCAAGGACAAAGACATTTAGATTGTCGCATGCATCACAGTCATCAGCAATGCCGTCGTAGTCAACATCTCCAGAAGCAATCAACGGATTAGCATCATCTTCATCGAGACAACCGTCACCGTCATCATCGTCATCACATACATCACCAAGACCGTCTCCATCTGTATCGAGCTGATCGGGATTATAGGCATTGGGACAGTTATCATCATCGTTCATAATACCATCTTCATCCCAATCCTGAGACATTTCCGCTAAGTAAGTTTCGATAGTATTAACAACAGTCGATTGGTTAAATCCAATAGCAGAATACCGCAAAGTCATGGTATGGTCAATTATTACATTATGAGGAATATATCCCTCACCAAATAAATTCCAAATACTTTGAGAATCATCATCCACCATGGGATAAGTGATGCCAAATGTCGATGCCCACTCAGTACAGCTGTAAGGCTGATTCCACTGAAACCCAGCACCTATGACAATCAATCCCTGATCTTTATATGTTTGATAAATGGTTTCTGTAATCGGAGCCTCCGATTGACAGGAAGGTCACCAAGAGGTAAAAAGATTGATCCAGATTACATATTGATCACCGCCATTTTGCTCATAAAAATAATCATAGAGATTCAATATTCCTTCACCATTGTCGCAATATGGATCATTGAAGTCAGCAACTACATCCCCTATGTTATAAACTTGGGCAGATAATAACCCAATCGAAAAAAGGAGCGCTATAAGGGTTTTTTTCATATCGATTTCCTAACTAACATTTGAATTAAATTACATATAATTCCGCATTTTTCCACTATACTTTAAGATAATCGGATTCAGTTCTCTTTCTATTTGGCTTAAAAGTTACTGGTAATCGTGACTGTAAAAGCATCCTCTATCCCTGGAACATAAACACATACTCCGCTGTCACATTTTAAGCCGCCTTGGAGGGAACCGTAAAACACGTTGAAGATTGTTGCCGGAGTCAAATAGAGAGAACCTTGAACACCAAACCATTTATTGGTCATATCCACTCCCGAATTACGGAGTATTTCTTCCAACCAACTGTCGTTTGCAGGATCTGTATTTTGAGGGGAACCAGTTTTAATCCCTGAAGCAAAATCATAAATGAATCCAGCGGAATAACGGGAAGGTTTGCTTAGGTTAAGAGCAACATATCGATAGTAATAAGGAACAGTCAGTATTTCATCTGTTGTAACACTGTCAATTTCACTCGAAGATAAATCCCTGTACACTAGATAATTTCTATCATTATAATCTTCCCACTGATGTTCCCAGTAAAGTGTCAGTCCATGACCCGAGGGAAGGCTTAGTGTTAGCTCAGTGGGAAGAGTATACAAATCTCTCTTCTTCCAGTCCAACTGCTCTTGGGTATGATTTTCCCAATAAGACAGTTCATTTATAATTTCCACATACGATTCTACAATTTCGCTGGAGCGGGCAGCCATTAATCTTATATCTAAATTCAGAGGAGAATAGTGGTAATTGAATTCTCCGTAGAACTCTTTAAAAGGGTAAAACATTTCGTTATCTGAAAACCATAATAATGACTCAGTCTCAACTTTCTCCCAACCATCATAACCATCAATATAATTCACATCCCGAAAACCCGTATGCCGACTGCTTTGAGCATAATTGAAGATCAGGAAAAGATCATCTGACACATTGAGATTGACCTCAGCCTGGATTCCAACTTCATCCTCAAAATCCATGATATGCGGAGTTCTCCTCATTAATACAGCACTGTGTTCTTTAAACGCAGTGGGACCATTCATGATAGGAGCCAACCGACCTAAGCGATAAGGTAATTTAGTACGAATATCAGGGTGACTATCGTCGAAGAAATAATTCTTGTATTCCAGTGTGAGCCCCAATTTCCCCGGATAATACGAGACGCTGGCATAACCACCCCACCCTTTGTTCTCTCGCTCATAGTATATCCATTCAAAAGAAGGTGTGGAATATAGGCTATCGGTATCAAAAATCTCCAGTGACCGCTTCATTACTTCAACGTAAAGATCATAATCCCTGCCGAAATATTCCACGAAAAAACCTGGGGAAAATGAGCGAGTACGGACATTAACAGAATCCACCGTCTCCACACCTCCGAATAGGCTCTGCATTTTCCAGAACCACGGATTGTCAGCATCCACATCCACACCATAGAAGCCGACAGACAGATTTGGAAGAAGATCATTAGCTGTAAACAAAAGTGCACTTACGGTGACATCTTCAGAAAAATCCCTAATCCTTGTGTCCACTCCTGGACCGATGGGAAGGTGCCGACCTCCAGCCGTATTTCCACTGACAATATCTACACTGAGCTTATCGGTTGGACGTGCGGTGAGCCAGATTCCCTTCAGCGAAGAATCCCAGTCAATTCCCTGGTTCTCCCACAAATTGAGAGCCAATCCACGACCGAACTGTCCGTACAAATCACCGGCGTTGACAGACAATCGATCACTCTCCCAAGTCAGCCTCAGCTTGCGCAGACCCAGATGATCCGGACCGATTCGCGGTGGAGAACTGAACTCAAAATTTGACCAAATTGAGAAATTACCATAACCGGCTGTTATATCGAGAGTGTGCTCACGAAAAACATAAGAATTACGCGTAGTATCACCGATTTCTATTGACGATTGAAATCCGCTGCCGTATCGAGCGGTCAATCCTGCCGAAAAGTATGCACTTTGACTATAACTCAAAGAAAGCAAAAAAAGAAATAGAGAAAGTCGTTTCAAGTAAAACACAATTAATTTGATAATACTATTGTGATTGCTCTAGAGATGATAATATTGACTGGATCTCAGTATCGAATATTTTCTCATCACCCGGAACATATCCGGAATGACGATAAACTATTTTTCCTGTGCTGTTCACCAGAAGTGTAAACGGCATAGCAGTACCATTAAGCCTTCGATAGCTTTTCTGACTTGGATCAAGAGCCACGGTAAATCCATACCCTTTTGACCGAATGTAACTCCGCACTTTGGATTGACTCCGTTCTGTATCAAGATTAATCCCTAAGATTGTAAGCCCTTGATCACGGTATTTTTCTTGAAGGTCATCCAGATGCCGCATGGCTTTCAGACACGGAGCACACCAAAGTGCCCAGAAATCAATTAGAACCGGCCCAGTATGATATATTTCTTCCAATGCAGTTTCACTTCCATCTGCTAATTTCAATTTAATGGCAGGAATTTGATCTATTTGGGCAATCAGAAAATTTAAAATCAAACCAGAGAGTACAATTAGTCGTATCACAGTAATTTCCCTAAAACGCTCTCTAATTCAGATTCCGGAACAAATTCTATCAACACTTTTGTATAATCAACAGCCTCATTTCTCGATAGAGAAAGTGTGTATTCAGCATTAATTTCAACTGTTTCCATCATTACCTGGATTGAGTTTCCACTGGCGGTAAAAGCTATGAGTGGCGAGAACTGATGTTCTGTCAGAAAGCGGACATTTGACGATTTTCTTTGATACCATGATGGCTCTGTTGTTTCCAGGATAACTGTCCGTACACGCCCGGTTTTATCCATCATTCTAATCACAGGTACAATACGAAAATCTCCACGGGTAATACGCTCAATCAAGGCATGAGGTATACCCATCTCCCTCCGGGAGAATTGAAGCGAAATGAGAGACCCGTCCTGACGCATGGACGTATATGGTAAGGATGATAGCATATCCTTGATGACATTTTCTCGAAGAGCATACTTCACTGATAAAGCAAGCAGTACGGTTCCATCGTTTTCGCTGGGAACATGTAAAGATGGACGGCTAATATCTACGATATAAGGATTGCTGGAAACGGTATTGATAATTTCTTCCAGCATAATGGCGTCTTTTGTTGGGACATCTTCAGTTGTTCCTCCCGGTGAGAAGGAAAATTCCCTGCTGAAGCTGCTACCTTCCGATAATGTCGGATCTGCTTCTCCCCTGCTGCCGATATAGAGGTCCATCACCTCCTCCAAATCTTCCACTGCTGTCTCAAGAGAGAAGTTCAATTCTTTAGCTTGCTGACGATATTCTGGAATGGGAGTTTTAGCATCAGGCGATTGAAGTACACCTCGGGCATCCAATTTGGGAATTTCGCCCTCAAGTGCTATTTGCATTTGAATAACTATATCTTCTCCAAGTTTCGAAATATGATTTAAACTACCTCTTGTCGAAAAACTTCCTAACTCAACCCAATTTGCGATGTTGATTAATTGAATATTAACTGACAATTGATCCAAATTCCGTGAAAAACTACCCATGACAAGCAAGCTCCGTGTGCCTGAGGATTGACGCAACAAAAGTGAACGATCCTGCAGTATTCTTTCCAAAGCAACTTGTTCATGAATTCGAACTCCATCCACATTCTGGAAACCGGTTGAGACCATATCCACAAGTCCTCTTGCTAGCCAGGAAACAGTTTCATCATTTTTAATGTTATCAAAATCCAATAGATATAGATTCAGCCGTTTGGCACTGTAAAGGTTTGTTGCCCCGGCCGTTAATACGAGGGCTATTAAGATATAGAAACGCAGTGATTGTGGAATTCGCATGAATAAGAATGTATCAGTGCGAAGGCTCATTTACAATCGCATTTTTTCTAGCGGGAATTTTTCTGCTTATCTCATATCTCATTTTTACTTTCCGGATTTTTCGATCTTTGTCCATTTGTCGCGTAAAGTAACCGTCCGATTGAAAATAGGACTCCCTTCCCTGGAATCCAAAGAATCCACATAAAAGTAACCGACACGTTCAAATTGAAAGTGTTCACCTGCCCTGGCATCATTGAGATTCGGCTCAAGTTTGCAGTCCTTTAAGGTTTCGAGGGAATTAGGATTGATATCAGCTTTGAAGTCACCACTTTCGCTTCCTGGTTTTGATGAACAAAACAATCGATCATAAAGACGAATTTCTAGACTGACTGCATGCTGAGCAGAAACCCAATGGATGGTACCCCGTACCTTCCGTCCGTCAGGTGCAGATCCACCCTTAGTTTCTGGATCGTAAATGCAGTGAAGTTCTATTATCTCTCCGGAAGAGTCCTTTACAACCTCTTCACATTTCAGAAAGTAAGCATAGCGTAAACGAACCTCTCGTCCAGGAGCCAACCGAAAGAACTTCTTGGGCGGATCCTCACGAAAATCCTCTCTTTCAATGTATAATTCACGGCTGAAGGGTACCTTCCTTTTTCCGGCCGATTCATATTCCGGATTGTTAATGGCTTCTAACTCCTCACTTTCTCCTTCGGGATAATTCTTGATGACAACTTTAAGCGGGTCCAACACAGCCATTCGACGCTCAGCATGAATGTTTAGGTCCTGACGGAGACAATATTCTAGTAACCCTACATCAGCAACTCCTTCACGTTTTGCTATTCCCACTCTCGATGCAAAATCACGAATGGAAGCTGGAGTAAAACCTCTACGGCGAAGTCCAGAAATGGTAGGCATCCGTGGATCATCCCAACTATTCACATATCCCCCTTCCACTAATTCCCGCAGCATCCTTTTACTCAACACTGTATAACTCAAGTTAAGCGGAGCAAATTCAATCTGTTGTGGACGATAAACATCCAAAGCTTCCAAATACCAATCATAGAGCGGCCGGTGATCTTCAAATTCCAACGTACAGAGCGAGTGAGTAATCCGCTCGATAGAATCTTCCAATCCATGAGCCCAATCATACGTGGGATAGATACACCAGTCGTCACCGGTCCTGTGGTGTGTAGCTCTGAGAATGCGATACATAACAGGATCACGCATGTTCATGTTATGCGCTTCCATGTCAATCTTGGCTCTAAGTACTCTACTTCCATCCGGGAATTCCCCAGACTGCATCCGCTTGAAAAGATCGAGATTCTCTTCGACGGAGCGATTTCGATAAGGACTTTCTTTCCCGGGCTCTGTCAATGAACCACGAGTTCTACGAATCTCCTCTGCAGATTGATCATCTACGTAAGCATCGCCACTTTCTACCAATTGACAGGCAAAATCATAAAGCTGCTGGAAGTAATCTGATGCAAAATAAAGTCTATCTTCCCAGTCAAAGCCTAGCCAGCGGACATCCTCGATGATTGACTGAACATATTCCTCTTCTTCGCGAACAGGATTGGTATCATCAAAGCGTAGGTTGCAGTAGCTGTTGTATTGCTCAGCAAGTCCAAAATTTAGGCAGATAGATTTGGCATGACCGATATGAAGATAGCCGTTTGGTTCAGGTGGAAAACGAGTGTGTACTCGCCCATCGTACTTCCCAGTTTTCAGATCTTCGTCAATGACCTGTTCAATAAAATGACGAGGCTTCTTTTCTACTACACTCATGCGGAATCTTCACCTTCCGACAGAGGTAATCTATTCAAAGCAGTCCGAATTCGACGGAAGCAAATTTCTTCACCCAACATTTCCATTAGAAGGAAAAGAGAAGGTCCAAAGGGTACTCCAGTTAAAGCTAGACGTGTAGGATGTATAATTTTCCCTGGGTTTAAGTCTTCAGATTCCGCCAGATTTCTGAGGAATTTTTCGATTGTTTCTTCACTCCACTCTTCCACTGATCCCAAACTGTTTAGAAACTTTTCCATCAATGTATTGACTGACTCATCTCTCCAACGCTTAAGTGAAGTCTTTTGATCGTAGTTTTCAGGATCATCAAAGAAATAGTCAGACTGAGTCATAATGTCAACGATTGTTTTCATGCGCTGCTGCTGTACTTCAACAATAGCCAGTAGATAATCCGGTATTATGCTTTTTTTCCATTCTGGGTCGAGTTTTCGAATTCGTTCCAGAAGCTCATTTGCAGGAGTTTTCATCACATGTTGTCCACTCATCCACTCAAACTTTTGATCATCAAAAACAGCTGCCTTCTTTACGATTCTCGACAGACTGAATTCTTGAACCAAATCCTCAAGAGAAAATATCTCTCGCTCATCTCCCGGATTCCAGCCTAAAAGAGCAAGAAAATTAACAAGAGCTTGAGGCAGATAACCTTTTTCCCTGTAAGTCTGGACTCCAACAGCGCCATGTCGTTTACTCAGACGTTTGCCGTCTGTGCCGAGAATCATTGGTAGATGAGCAAACTTAGGGATGTTTCTGTCAAGTACTTCGTAAACTGCTATCTGCTTTAAAGTGTTGGTCAGATGATCTTCACCGCGGATAACATGAGTTATATCCATATCCGAGTCGTCGATGACAACAACAAAGTTATAAGTAGCTGAACCATCTGTCCTTTGAATAATAAAATCGTCAATTTCCTTATTTTCCACTTCAATCGCGCCATACACTTCATCTAAGAAAGAAGTGTTGCCACTCTTGATCACTTTTAATCGAATACAAAATGGTTCTGCAGCGTTCAGCTTTCCCTTTATCTCACTATCAGTAAGTTGTGAACATTTTCCGGAATAACCGTAAAAACTACCTTCCTTTTCAGCGTTTGTTCGCTCTTCGGCCAGTTCCTCTGTGGAGCAAAAACAACGATAAGCTTTCTCTTCATTCATAAGTTGCTTAACTGCGGCTCGGTATTCTTCCTTTCTGCGAGATTGAAACAGAAGCGGTCCGTCCCAGTGCAATCCCATCCATCGAAGTGAGTCACAGATTTGGTCTACATATTCCTCTCTGGAACGAGCTTCATCTGTATCTTCGATACGAAGATAGAATTTCCCTCCATTTTGCTTGGCAAACAGATAATTGAAGAGTGCTGTCCGAGCACCTCCAAGGTGAAGTTCACCTGTTGGACTGGGTGCAAAGCGGACTCTTATTGTATTATTCATTGTTAACAATCAGCATTTATATTTTTTCTTTCTTCAATTGACAGGAAATACATGCGGAGGCGAGAGGATTCGAACCTCTGGAGGGCGAAACCCTCGCTGGTTTTCAAGACCAGTGCATTCAGCCGGACTCTGCCACGCCTCCAATTAGAATCTGACTTTAAGAGCGGAGAGGGAGGGATTCGAACCCTCGGTAGAGTGTTAAGCCCTACACCCACTTAGCAGGCGGGCGCCTTCAGCCAGCTCGGCCACCTCTCCAAGTTGTAGTCATATTCAAGAAAAATACTAGTGAATTTATCTTGAGAGTCGATTGTTATCAATGAGAAACTATGGAAACAGATACGTCACTCAGATTCACGTCGGATATCAGCTCCCAATCCCTTGAGTTTTTCTTCAATTCGTTCGTAGCCACGGTCAATATGATAAATTCTGGAAATATCTGTCCGGTCTTGAGCTGCAAGCCCAGCTAATATCAGGGAAGCGCTGGCTCGAATATCAGTAGACATGACTGGAGCACCCTTGAGTCTTTTTCGCCCTGACACAACCGCAACATTGTCTTTCATGGTGATCCAAGCTCCAAATCTACTCAACTCTGAAACATGAGTGAATCTATCGTGGTAAACTGTATCTGTGATAATGGATGTTCCATCTGAAACAGTCATGAGTGCCATCCATTGAGCTTGAACGTCTGTGGGAAATCCGGGATAAACTGCCGTCGTCATGTCAATGGATTTAATTTGATCCACTTTGGTAATTGTTATGGAATCCTCAGTAGTCGTAATTTCTTGACCGCTTTTTTGAAGCTTATCAATAACTGCAGTAAGATGATCTGGATTTGCCCCTTTCAAAGTGATATTGTCTCCCACCATCGCACCTGCTATTAAAAATGTGGCAGCTTCAATTCGATCAGGAATAATTTCGAAGTTCACAGGATTGAGCTGATCAACACCTTCAATAGTCAATTTTTCACTGCCAATACCTGAAATTTTCGCTCCCATAGCATTCAAGAAGTCACACAAACAGCTAATCTCAGGTTCACAAGCAGCATTCTGGATAACTGTTTCACCATCAGCCAACACAGCTGCCATGACAGCGTTACCTGTCGCTCCGACAGATGGAAAATCAAATGTGATCTTCGCCCCTTTCAGTCGATCTGCTGTAGCGATGACATATCCCTCATCGAGTTCAATCTCAGCCCCCATCGCTTCTAAAGCTGAAATGTGAAAATTGACCGGTCTAGGTCCCCAAGCACATCCTCCTGGTAGAGATACTTTAGCATATCCAAAACGGGCTGTAAGCGGTCCTAGAACATAAAATGACGCTCTCATGGTTTTAACCAAATCATAAGGAGCTTCAGGATTCGAGGCTTTAGTGGTATCTATGAGAAGCTCATTGTTTTCAAAACTGCTGGTGGCGCCTATCATTTCCAACAATCTGAGCATGGTATGTGTATCCCGCAGGTCGGGTACTCGAGAAATTCTGTATTTCCCAGGTGCTAAAAGCGTAGCTACCATTACGGGAAGAACAGCATTTTTCGCACCACTGATTTCAACTATACCATTTAAAATTTTCTGACCATTTATGACTAATTTATCCATTATTATATCTCAATATTTTATAACGAAAAAGTAGTGTCGAAAAAGTGGCTCCGACAAAAAGTCCACCTGTATCCGCCAACCAATCATATACACTTGGAATCCTTGTAGGAATCATTGACTGCCACATCTCATCTAAACCTGCAAAAATAGAGCCGATTGCTACGATCAATAAAACAATTTTAACACCCCGTTGTTCCACACTCGCAAGTAAAAGTGCACCCAAAATAGCGTATTCAGTGAAGTGAATTACTTTATCCCATTTGGAAACAAACGACGGGTGAAAAGATAATGAAGAAAGTGTCAATATCAAGGCACAATACAATCCAGTAAGAATGCGATATTTAAGTACGTTCATATTGGGATATGACTGTTGGGAGAGCATTTAATAAATCTCCAGCAATAAGGCTACGATATCCAAAAGTTTCTAGTAGATAATCAGCTGCTTCACCGTGGATTAAGACGCCTAATTGTGCTGCATTTGAAGGAGACATTCCCTGTGCGAGGAATGATCCAATCATACCGGAAAGCACATCTCCTGATCCTCCGGTAGCCAAACCTTGATGTCCTGTGTAGTTCGCATTAGTCGAACCTTCGAAAGCTACAAGAGTTGGCGCACCTTTGAGAACTGTTGTTCCTCCAATTTTGCTGCAAATGTCAAGTGCAAATCTGAAAGGATTAGACTTCACTTCTTCTTTATCTACATTTAGAAGTTGAGCCGCCTCTCCATGATGTGGAGTAATTACAAAATCACTTTTCAGCTCGCTGAATAAATCAATTTTTCCGTGAAACACGCGTAGAGCATCCGCATCAATTACCATAGGCTTAGAAGATGATTTCACAACAGCTTCGGCAAAGTTAAGAGACTCATCATCCGTGCCTAATCCCGGTCCGATAATCAAGGCATCACACCACTCCAACTTTTCTTCAACAATTGCAAAATCATCTGAGCGAAAATGTCCACTCCCACCATCACTCAAAGGAGCAGTAATGACTTCTGTCAATTTTGACTCGTAAATAGTATTCAGCGAGGCTGGAACTGCCGCAATCACTAAACCTGCACCGGTACGTAGCGCCCCTTCCGCAGCCAGGCAGCCAGCTCCAGTAAATCCTATAGAACCGGCGACTACCAAAACTTTCCCCTGCCGATGCTTATATGTATCAGATTGAGGTGGAGTCAGGAGTTGTTTCGCGAGAGTATTAGATATCAACTTTTTATCGGTTTCAAGCATGTCCAATGCATCTTTAGGATAACCGATATCGGCAACTGATATCTCACCTGCCAGGGAAGCACCCGGCTCTATCACTATTCCCTGCTTTAGAAATCCCATGGTAACAGTGGCATCACTCTTCACAGCAATTCCCGAAACCTGTCCACTGTTACCGTTCACACCTGAAGGTATATCAATGGCCAGAACAGATACATTTGAACTATTTATCGCTTTAATCCATTCTGCTGTGTTGGGTCGAACCTGACCTTTTATCCCAGTCCCCAGAAGGCCATCGAGAATCAAATCATAATCCGAGAGATTGAAATCGTCGAACACTGCCTGGTATACGATTCGCAATCCAGCATTAATACAGCGATCGTGAAAGATTTTCGCATCTCCGGTAATTTCCTTCTGGGATACAGTAGAAATCAGTATACAGTCAAATCCCTCCTTTACAAGTAACTCAGCGGCTGTAAACCCATCACCACCGTTGTTTCCTTTTCCGCATAATACAATAACTCTTTTACTCCCGCTCCCGGCGAACATTTCCTTCGCTTTCTCTGCAATCGCTATTCCGGCTTTCTGCATTAGCGTTTCACCTGAGACACTTAGTTCCTTCGAAGTATGGCGATCAACCGAACGGGCTTCTTCGGTGGAAAGTATTTTCATTCGGCTGAGGCTAAAGCAACGGCAATAGCATATTCATCAGTATGCGAGATTGAAACTTCTACTGAGTATATTTTGGATAACTCAGAAAGTAAATGTATCTGTGGAGGACCATCTGATTCACGTCGAATTTCGATGGTGTTTAACGGAATAACTGCCTTCTCTCCCTGAGATAGAATGGCTTTCTTCACAGCTTCCTTTGCTGCGAATCTTCCTGCTAAATGTATATGAGGAGACGATCGATCATTGCACCATAATACCTCTTCATCTGTGTAAACGTGTCGATAAAAATTAAAATCATGATTTTCTGCCAATTTTTTAATGCGGTTTACGGATACAATGTCCGTACCGATAGTATTCTTAGTCATTAAGTGATTTGATAATGCCGACGACTTCATAAATGTTTTCCACATCCCAGTCAGCACCAGATTCAACGGTACCAAACGTGTCACCGTACTTGGCGTAAATAGTTTTAATTCCAAGTTTGGATGCTCCGGCTACATCCCGCTCAGGCCAGTCACCTACCATTAAAGCCTCTTCAGGTTGGACAGCCAGTTTTGACAGCGCCAACTCAAATCCCTTTGGTGATGGCTTTCGTTCACCTATATCATCAAATGTAAGGACAAGATCAAACACATGGTGTAGATTCAAATAATAAATGCGCATCCAAGCTTCCCTACTTGGTGCATCAGATACAACTGCCAACTTGATACCCTTTTTTGCGAGTATAATAAGTGTGCGTTGAACATCTGGATAAAGACGAAGTGTTGCTTCTCTGGCTCTTCGATAAGAGACTATCGCAGCAGCTAAATATTTATTATTAACTTCTCCTGTTTTTTCTTTTAAGAAGATGTCAAATATTTGCTGATTTTCCCATCCCGTTTCCTGGTATAACTCCAAGATTCGTTCGTAACTATTTTCTTCATCGATATCCAATCCTGCTTCAATCATTGCATGTACTGCCGAAGTAACGGCACTTTCTTTCATACTTATGAAATCAAGAAGAGTATTATCGAGGTCAAATATGACAGCTTTTATCATGATAAATGTAAATTCAAGTTCGAAGCTTGTTTGGTAACATTTTCAGAAATTCCGTCTCAATTCGCCGGGTTATATGAGTTTATTATTCGTAATCTTCCGGATTATTGATTTTGTCGATCTCTCTCTCCGCTAACTTCCGCCAATTACGATCACGCCTGGCTTTATTGAATGCTTGCAGTGCTAATGTCTCATTATCCAAACACTTCTCTGCTAATCCTAAGTCAAATAATGCTGGTGCATAATTCTTTTTGATTTCGAGCGCCTCGTGTGCCGCATCTTTTGCGTTGTAACAGCGATCAATCGAATTATAAGCTTGAGCAAGCATTGTCCATGATCTAAAAGACCGTGCATCTAAATCAGTGGCTTTAGATAGAGTCTGAATAGCATCTTCATATTCCTGATTAGCGATGAGAACTTTACCCAAATTCTGGTAAGCAATGGCATATGATGGATCGGCTTGAATAGAATTGTTATACTCCTGCTCAGCTCCGTCAAAATCTCCTTCACTTAGATAAATATTTCCTTTTTGGGCATAAGCTTTGGCGTAAGTGGGATCAACATCAGTGGCTGAACTCAAAGCATCCAGAGCTAAAGCTATTTCGTCTATTTTTTGATATGCAAGAGCTAAAGCAAACCACCCTTTAGAAAAATACGGCTGTAACTCAACAGTTTTTATATAATATCTGATAGCTTCGGAAAAATCTCCTTGTTTGGTAGCTACAAATCCAAGTTGAAAATAACCTTGATAGTAATTCGGACTCAGTTCAAGCACAGATTTATACATTTCTTTTGCTTCTTCATAATCCCCTCTTCTGACTAGCTGATTAGCCTCATTATACTTTTTTGAAGCCAGCTTATTTAGATAATTATTAGCTTCCTGATAATTTGGATCCAACTCCAATGCATGTTGTAGATAACCAGCAGCCTCTGAGATTTCCTCCTCTCTATTTGCGGCTACTCCCATAAAGTAGAGCGCTTTGGGTGCAAAATTTATATACTTTTCAGACAACGTACGAAATTCATCAATCGCTCCGTAAAAATCGCCGTTGTCAAATTTTCGTTTTGCCATAGCAAAATCGGAAGCAACTTTGTTTATACGCTCAAACTCTTCACGATAAGTCTGATTTGTCTTATCTGCCTCAATCGCCTTAGTCAAATGTTTTCTCGAATTCTCAAGATCATAGCGGTTAAGGTAAATCTGACTCAAAAGATAGTGCGATTCGTGATATGTATTATCGGCATCCACCACAATCTTGAGTTTGACTTCAGCAGAATCAGGATTTCCTTCGTTATATAATTTATTGGCTTCTTCATGCAGTTTGTCAATATCCTGACAAAAAGCTGTGACAGTCAAAATGGTAACAAAAGATGTGATGTAAGATATGATACTATTTGTCATAATTCTCCTATTTCATGGATGTGCCGAAGGGGGGACTCGAACCCCCACAGGATCTCTCCCACTGCCCCCTCAAGACAGCGTGTCTACCAGTTCCACCACTTCGGCCAATTATCAATTTAATTCTCGGTAGGCCCTGTCTCAGTTTGTTCAATTTCTACAGGTGGCGAAGATAATTGTCCACTTTGCTGAGCTTTTTCCCGAACTATTGATCCGGTACCTTCAGAAGCATTTCCCCAAAGTCCGATAACAATAGCAAGAACCATAAAAGCAAAAGCAAGGCTCACAGTCACTTTGCTTAAAAAGCTGCCGGCACCCCGTCCACCAAAAACAGCAGTTGATGCCGCACCTCCAAACGTTCCGGATAGCCCCCCTCCTTTGCTGGATTGCATTAATATAACCACAATTAGCAGTATACTTACAATAACATGTAGTACAATCAGAAATGTGTACATTTTTATTTATCCTTTATCATAGTGATCAGAGATCCCTTGAGTGATCTCCATAAAACTGTCAACTGAGAGACTTGCACCTCCCACCAGAAATCCATCCACTCCTTCTATTCCAATAAGCTCAGCCGCATTTCCCGGCTTAACACTTCCACCGTAGAGAATCCGAATTTCAGTGGCTAGTTTTTCATCCTTATTCATGATGAAATCTCTAATGATTTGATGCGCCTCCTCTATCTGAGACGTATCAGCAGTAATTCCAGTACCAATTGCCCAAACAGGCTCATAGGCGATAACAGCTTGATCAAATGCTTCTGCTTCCGTCTGTGATATTACAGCACTCAGCTGTCTTTTGATCACTTCAGATGTAGAACCACTCTGCCGTTCATCCAATGTTTCGCCTATGCATAAAATAGGTCTAAGCCCTGCTGAAACAGCCGCAGAAAATTTCCGAGCCACATCTTCATCAGTCTCCCTAAACAGATGTCGCCTTTCAGAATGTCCAACAATTACCCATTGAGCACCACAGTCCAAAATCATCTCAGGAGAAACTTCGCCGGTAAAAGCGCCTTCATTTTCCCAGTGACAATTCTGGGCTCCGAATTGAATCGCTGACTCATTAGGACCCGTCCCTATGTGAAAAAGCACAGTTGAGCTAGCACATAATATAATATCTACTTGAGGCTCGTCCAAAATCTTACTTCTCAGCTGTTCTACATACGCTGACGCCTCTCCAGAGGTCTTATGCATCTTCCAATTAGCTGCTGAAACAGGTTTTCTCATGTTTATCACTCCTCCAATGCCTGAAATGCAGGAAGTTCTTTCCCGGCCAACAGTTCAAGGGATGCGCCTCCTCCAGTTGAAATATGCGACATTCCTCTCTCCATTCCGGCAGTTCTGACTGCTGCCGCACTGTCTCCACCACCAATTAAGGATATTCCACCTCTACCAACAACACTACCTACCTCCTTGCAAATTTCTTGAGTCCCTTTTTTGAAGATCGCTTCTTCGAAAACTCCCATAGGACCATTCCACACTACACTATTCGATTGACTGATAATATCACGGAAGTTTTTAATGGTTTCGGGTCCGATGTCCATACCAATATCCTTTTCGCCTAATTGACTCACTTCAATAATTTTTCTACTGCTGTTATTTTTAACTGCACAATCCGAGGGTAATATCAGATTTACACCTCTCTTCTTTGCCTTCCGCAGATAACTCTCAGCTCTCTCAACCATATCTTCCTGCAATAAAGATGCTCCAATTTCCAACCCTTTTGCCTTCAGGAATGTAAACGCCATTCCGCCACCAATCAGTATATGGTCAGCCAACTTCAGGAATCTGCCAATCAGTTCAAATTTTCCGCTAATCTTCGATCCTCCCAAAATAATTGTAAGCGGACGAGCAGGATTTTTTAGGGTATCGTAAAGAAATTCTTTCTCTTTTTCCATGAGAAAACCCATGGCTTTTATCGAAAACCTATTTGGTACACCTACATTAGAAGCGTGAGCACGGTGAGCAGTACCAAAAGCATCATTAACATATAGTTCTCCATGGCTGGCAAGTTTCATCGAAAAACGTTCATTGTTTCTTTTCTCGCCTTTATGGAATCGTAAATTCTCTAAAAGATGAATCTCGCCTGGTCTTAATTCCCTAGAAACTGAAATGGCATCTTCTGAGATACAGTCATCTGTAAATTTTACTTGAGTCTCAAGCAAATCTGCTAACGTCTCACCAACAGATATTAGACTTAGCTCTTCACTATATTTACCTCCAGGTCGGCCAAGGTGAGACATGATAACAACCGAAGCACCCTGAGATAGACAATGTTTCACTGTTGGGAGTGCAGCTCGAATCCGAAAATCGTCCGTTATATGTCCATCTTTCAAAGGTACATTCAGATCGAGCCGTATCAACACCCGTGAATCTTTCAATTTCAAATCTTCAAGCTTCCGCATTCTGAATATCCTTAATCGTAGATTTAGTTGGTAGAGGTGTGCCGGCAGTTACTGCACCTACAAATTGAGCACCTTCTGATTTTAACGCTTCTGCGCAAGCAGAAAGTGTTGATCCAGTGGTAAGAATATCATCAATCAGCAGAAAACGTGTATAATCTCCAATATCTTTAGCGAAAAAAGCACTGCTCATGTTTTGCTTCCGTTCATCAGCCCCTAGTTTAGTTTGTGACACAGTATTGCGCTTTCGAAAAAGTATATCTTCACTACACGCTATGCTAATTACTTCAGAAAGGGCACGACCCAACAATGCACTTTGATTAAATCCCCTCTCACGCAATCTAGCAGAATGAAGCGGAACAGGTATCACTGAGTCAATGCCCAATCTTGAAAGTTCATTTCTCAGGAGAGTTCCGAGTTTGTGACCAAAGATCTCAGCCACCATTCGACTCTCTTGATACTTCATTTCATGTACCATCTGCTGAAATATCTCATCAAAATACCAGCCGGAATAGGCACAATCGAGATGATCATGGTTGGTTATATTCTCTACCCAATTTCCCAAATTAGTCGGTTCTAATCCACTCAAACAATATTCGCAAATGACCTCTTCCCCAGCCATTCGTTCTCCACAACATATGCAGATGGGTGGATAGAGCAGATCAATCAATCCTGAAAGTAACCGTTTCACGGCGGTCAAGTTAGACTCGATTCAACAATTTCGCAATCGAGTTTAAGCTCAGGAATATGCTAATAATATATCAAAATATTTACAGTAAAAAACATGACCTCTATACCCTACTCTTCTTAAATTATGGGGTATCAAACCTTGGAGTTATACTACAATGCTCAGATTACTAATATCACTTAGAAGGAGAAAATAACGATGTATTCGTCTGTAAACGAATTCATGGATATGGTCACAAATAAAAACGCCGGTGAGGTTGAATTCCACCAAGCCGTGCTGGAAGTTGTAGAATCCCTCTGGGATTATCTTCAGGAAAATCCACATTATCTGCAAGCCAAGATTTTAGACAGGATCGTAGAGCCAGAACGTGTACTCATGTTTCGTGTTCCGTGGCGTAATGACCGCGGTGAAATCCAGGTTAATCGCGGCTTTCGTGTGGAATTCAATTCCGCTATCGGGCCCTACAAAGGCGGTCTCAGATTCCATCCATCAGTAAATCTCGGAATCCTGAAATTCCTGGGCTTTGAACAGGTATTCAAGAACAGCCTCACTACGCTCCCCATGGGCGGCGGAAAAGGCGGCTCCGATTTCGATCCTAAAGGAAAATCAGACAATGAAGTGATGAGCTTCTGTCAGTCCTTTATGACTGAGCTTCAACGGCATATCGGTCCTAATACTGATGTGCCTGCCGGTGATATCGGCGTAGGAGGACGTGAAATCGGCTTTATGTTCGGTCAATACAAGCGGCTTCGCAATGAGTTCACAGGAGTTTTGACCGGCAAAGCACTGAACTGGGGCGGAAGCCTCATCCGTCCGGAAGCGACGGGATACGGCACTGTATACTTCGCCCAGGAAATGCTAAAAACTCGTGGTGATTCTTTTGAAGGTAAGAATGTTGCTGTCTCCGGCTCAGGAAATGTAGCTCAATACGCTACGGAGAAAGTAAATGAGCTGGGCGGAAAGGTTGTTACCCTTTCAGACTCAAGCGGCTCCATTTACGATCCTGAAGGTGTTGACAATGACAAACTGAAATGGGTCATGGAGCTGAAAGAAGTTAGACGCGGTCGTATCAATGAATATGCCGATGAGTTCGGCTGTGAGTATTGGGAAGGTGAGCGTCCTTGGAAAGCCAAGGTTGACGTTGCTCTTCCGAGCGCTACTCAGAATGAGGTCAATGCTGACGAAGCGAAGATACTCGTAGACAACGGCTGTATCTGCGTGGCTGAAGGAGCCAACATGCCTTCCGAGCCGGGTGCCATTGACGTCTATCTAGAGAACAAAATTCTGTTCGGTCCCGGAAAGGCAGCTAACGCCGGCGGTGTCGCTGTATCCGGCTTGGAGATGAGCCAGAACTCCATGCGTTTATCTTGGACACGAGAAGAAGTTGATCAAAAACTGCACGGAATCATGAAAGCTATTCATGAGCAGTGCGTTACTTACGGTACGGATGGTGATTTCATCAACTACGTGAAGGGTGCCAACATAGGCGGCTTCATAAAGGTTGCTGATTCCATGCTGGATCAGGGTGTGGTTTAAAATATAGCCACATAAGAATCATGTGAGTATTATCATCAAATCCGCAATCAATCTGATCCCGATACATAAGCGGAAATGAGCTTATCCATTATGACATTACAGTAGCTACTTATGGTTAATAAAATATTCACGTTTCTTATTTTATTCCAGTTTTGTCTGGGCAATGAAGGTGAATTTGTCAAGTTCACAAGTGCCAATCCATTTTCCTTCTATCATATCATCACTGATTTGGGAAACCAGGATCCCCATGAAGTTCACGGTATTCTCCGTTTTCCGGCAGGAGTTGAACGGAAGAATCTACCGCTGGTCATAGCTGCAGCTGGCAGCAAGGACTGGGCCGATCATCATCTGGAGTACTTATCCATGTACAGAGACATGGGAGTTGCCACTTTTGAATTACAGAGCTTCGCCAGTCGCGATATAAAATCCACGGTGGGTACTCAGGTAGACGTTACCACAGCCATGATGATTCTGGATGCTTATCGTGCTTTGGATACGTTGATCAAAGATCCCCGTATAAATCCCCAGCGTGTAGCTATTACCGGATGGAGCCTAGGAGGCGCTGTCTCACTGTTTTCTGCCTGGCAACCGTTGAAAGATGCTATATCGCCAGAAGGTAGTTTCTCTGCTCATTTACCCATTTATCCACCTTGTATCGTTAAACCGGATAAAATGGAATTCACTGAAGCGCCTATACATATCCTTATTGGGAAACTGGATAACTGGGTTCCTGCTTCTGCTTGCGAAGATCTCGTAGCCGATATGCAGGCGACAGGTGTTGATATAGGAATTACTGTTTATCCGGATGCTCATCACGGATTTGATCGAGAGGGGCCGTTAGTGGTTGAGGAAAATGGCTACGCCTTATCCGATTGCCGTTTCCGAATGCGCGCTGATGGCGCTGTCTTAATGAATTTTCTCAATATTCCCATGACCAAACCATATCTTCAAAAATTAGCACTGGCTTTTTGCGCAGACCGTGGACCAACACTCGGTGGAAATCCTGAAGCTCGAGAAGCTTCTTATAATTTTGCCAAAGCCTTTATGACCAAACATTTATTAGATTATAAAAAATAACCGAGAGGGACACCTTTATCTTTTTACAGATTCGAAAAAAGGTGCAAAACTCTCCACACTATCTTTCAACGCATTCCAGGAAAACACGGAAAAACCAGCGTATTCCCGGCGAGTTAAACTTTCGAGTTTTTCTGAAGCGGATTCCGGAGATTGATTATACACCGCCAATCCCATGATGATACTCCGGTTGTACTTCCTTTGTACGTTTTCTTCAATACTCGAAATATTGTTAAGAAATCCAGTTAGTTCTTTCTTATAGTTCATAGGTACCACATAGTCCACCAACCCCTCTGTCAGCCACAAATCCCATTCTTGGAAATAGCGATTCTTCGCTATGGAAGGGTTAGGTTTCACAGCTACTGAGAGAATACAGTCCGGCTTTTGAGCTATGATTACTTCACTGTACTGCCGCATGAAATCAGTCACTGATTCCCTGCGGATTTGATCCCACTCAAATTGAAGAAATTCAATTTCTTCCCTATTTCCGACACTATTAATGTTATCCGGACGAAATCCATATTTTAGTATAAATCGACTTTCGCAGTCAGAATGATAACCGTAGTCAAGATCAGCCAGACGGACGTAATCGAGATGAATTCCATCAACATCATATGTATCAAGAATCTCTGTCAACACAGATATAAAATGATCAGTTACACCTTTTGCTGAAGGAGAAATGAAGCGAGTAACTCCTCCGCTTCCGTTCACAAAGTTGGGCTCAACATTCTGCTGAACGCTTCTCGATTCATCTAGCCAATCAGGGTGAGCGAGAAAAAGATGAGTTGTATCTTTCGGGAGTTCAGGACTAGACCAGATGAGAAACATATTCAGCCATGCATGAACTTTTAACCCGAGTGAGTGACCTTTTTCTACAGCGTATGAAAGGGGATCAAAATCCGGATCGACCAAAAAGCGTCCGCGAGGTACGATTTGGCTTGAATAATAAGCGTCTCCCCGGCCTCTCACTTGCAGGAAAACATGATTAAATCCCAATTCAGAAGCAGTTTCGAGAGCAAGATCAATCGATTCCTGAGAGACCATAGAGTACCGTACGACCCACAAGCTAATTATATCTTCTGATGAAGGTTCCTCAGCCATCAAGAATCCACCGAAAGAAGAGAAAACAAAAAAGGCAACCCAGAAGGTTGCCTTTAAGAATTGCTTGTGAGGTTTCAAACCGCGGAATTTACTCCTCTTCGGTTTCTGGTGCATTTGCTAAAGCTTCTTCTGCTTCAGCAGCCGCTTTCTTCTTGGCTTCTTTTCTGTTCTTCTTAGCTTTCTTTTTATCTTCATCCTTCTTCTGAGTTTCCTCGACATAATCAACGAACTCAAGTAGTGAAACTGGTGCACAATCGTTATCCCGTACACCCAATTTGATTATTCGAGTATATCCACCGTTTCGATCGGCATACTTGGGCGCGATCTCATCGAATAGAATCTTCACTTTATCAGGATGCGGTACTTTCTTGAGTACCTGTCTTCGATCGTGAAGTGTACCTCTTTTGGCTTTAGTCACAAGAGGTTCTATAAACCGTCTCGCTTCTTTCGCCTTGGCGTCGGTAGTCTTTATTCGTTTATGCTCAATCAGCGCGATGGTAATATTGGCCAGAGTCGCTTTTCGATGGCTAGCAGTTCTGCCTAGTTTTCTTCCTCTTTTCTGATGTCGCACGGTTTCCTCGCTTAACTTTCGGCCTCTGCCAAATATTTATCAATATCCATGCCAAACTGCAGTTCCATATCACCCAGCTTTTCCACAAGTTCGGAAAGCGATTTACGTCCGAAGTTTTTATACTTCAGCATTTCGCCTTCTTCTTTGGACACAAGTTCACCGATTGATTTAATACCCGCTGCTTGAAGGCAATTATGACTCCGAACAGACAGTTCCATTTCATCTATACTCATTTCTAGCATTTTCCTAACCTGGATGATTTCCTCATCGATCTCGTCAGAAACCTCAAGTACTGGACCCGCTCCGGCTATCATGAATTGACTAAAATGCTCAATTAGAAGAGTTGCAGCATGATTTACCGAATCCGCTGGACTTATAGTACCATCAGTAGTCACTTCGAGTATGAGCTTCTCGAGACTATCTTTTGCTGAAGAAACTGGCTCGACATCATAGTTAACTCTGGTTACCGGATTGAAAATAGAATCAATGAAGACGGTTCCAAGCGGTACGTCAACTCGACTATGACTGTTGGCATCCACATATCCTGTACCAATACCGATCTGGAGTTCCATTGTAAAATCGGCTTTTTCATTCAGTGTAGCAATGTGATGTTTTGGATTCATAACCTTAAACTGTGGTGATATATCCAGATCTTTAGCGGTAAACTCCCCTTTTCCGGTAAAACTTAGCTCGACCTTGTCAGGATTATTGTCATTGAGTTTAAAGCGAACCTTCTTCAGATTCTGAATTACATCAGCTACATCTTCCAATACACCTTCAATCGTGGTAAACTCATGAAGGACTCCATCAATTCGGATTGATGAAATTGCAGCGCCGGGAATACTGGTCATCATTACACGTCGAATGGAATTCCCAACTGTGATTCCAAAACCTCTTTCCAGCGGTGCCAGTGTTAGATTACCATAATCCTTAGTGGAGGTTTTTTCATCAATTTGAAACTTGAACTCACTCTTTTTTGTCATTCTCGATTTCCCCTTGTAACTATTTTGAATAGAGCTCTACAACCAACTGTACGTTGAACATACTATCAAGATGTTCACGTTCAGGAATCTGTTCAAAAGACCCTGAAAGAGATCCCTTATCCAGTTTTAACCATGGAATGTCGAGATCTCCTCGAATTCTCTTTACTGAATCGTGTATTACTGTCAATTTCCTACTTTTATCTCTCACCTGAACCACATCTCCAACCTTTAAGACATATGAAGGAATGTTCACAATTTTACCATTGACAGTCAAATGTCTGTGATTTACCAGCTGTCTGGCTGAAGATCGTGTGTTTGCAAATCCCAGGCGATATACAACATTGTCCAGTCTGCATTCTAAGAGCTGAAGCAGGTTAACACCGGTTTCTCCTTGCATTTTCTCGGCTTTCTCGAAAAAGTTTCTGAACTGACGTTCTAGGAGTCCATAAGCATACTTCATTTTCTGTTTTTCGCGCAGCTGCATTGCATAGTTAGAAGGTCTGCGGCGACGACTTTGACCATGTTGTCCTGGAGGGTAATTCTTCCTTTCTAAAATCTTAGAGATTTTCTCATTACCAAAAATATTTTCACCAAATTTCCGTGCTATTTTCGCTTTAGGTCCTGTATAGCGTGCCATTTCTATTCCCCCTTATACTCTGCGTTTCTTCGGTGGACGGCAACCGTTATGAGGAATTGGAGTGACGTCTGTAATCTTGGTTATTTCAAGACCAGCTACTCCCAATGAGCGAATGGATGATTCACGGCCGGGACCGGGGCCTTTTACACGAATTTCAACAGACTTCAATCCTAAATCGAGTGCTTTACTAGCTGCTTTTTCAGCAGCTTGACCAGCAGCAAATGGGGTACTTTTTCTAGAGCCCTTGAAACCAGATGTACCTGCACTTGCCCAAGCAAATGCATTTCCGTTCATATCAGTAAAAGTTATAATTGTATTATTGAATGTCGCCTTGATATGAACAATACCTTCAGAGGGTATTGTAATCTTTTTCTTCTTGCGTTGTTTTGATCCTTTTTTTACCATGATTTAGTTACTCTTATCCTTTCTTACTTACAGATGTTTTTCGTCCTAATCCCACTGTTCTTTTTCTACCTTTTCGAGTTCGGGCATTGGTTTTAGTTCTCTGACCTCGAACAGGAAGACCTCTCCTATGGCGTAATCCACGGTAACTGCCAATATCCATTAAACGTTTAATGTTCATAGTCCGATCTGTCCTGAGCTCACCTTCTATTGACAGATTACCTACTGATTCTCGAATTGCTGTAACATGTTTTTCACTTAAGTCAGAAACTCGAATATTACCATCTACTTTTGCTTCCTCTAGTATCTTTTTTGCTGTTGTATGACCAACACCAAAAATGTATGTAAGTGCATACTCCACTTTCTTATCTCTTGGTAGATCAACACCTGCTATTCGTGCCATTGATTATCCCTGTCTTTGCTTATGCTTCGGATTACTGCAAATTACCCGAACAACCCCTTTTCTTCGGATAATTTTGCACTTTTTACATATTTTCTTTACTGAAGATCTAACTTTCATTTATTATTACCCAGTAAGGGTCCCATTGCTTAAGATTTTACCGCCTTGTTCTGTAATTACAATTGTGTGTTCAAAATGTGCTGAAGGTTTACCATCTTTCGTACAAATTGTCCAACCATTCGGCTTGGTATAAATTTCCTTTTCTCCAAGATTTATCATTGGTTCGATAGCAATACACATTCCGCTTTTAAGTTTTAATCCTCTGCCGGGTTCACCATAATTCGGAATTTGGGGGTCTTCATGCAGATTACGACCAATTCCATGCCCTACCAATTCTCTCACAACACTGTATCCTTTTTCTTCTACATAAGATTGAATTGCGTGACCGATGTCTGAAACATAATTTCCAGCTTTAGCCTGATCAATACCTATTCTGAGTGATGTTCTTGTTGCATCCACCAGATCTTGTATTTCTTTTGATACATTTCCTATCATGTAGGTTCTGGCATGATCACCAAAATATCCATTCTTCAATACGCCACAATCTATGCCGACAATATCACCATCTTTGAAAGGTGTGTCGTTAGGGATACCGTGCACAACTTCATCATTAACTGAAATGCACAATGTGGCAGGATAGCCCATGTAACCTTTGAATGCCGGCTCTGCATTTCGAGAATGAATATAATCTTCTGCAATTTTATCCAATTCTTTCCCGTTAACACCTTTTACTATTTTTTCTTCGAGAAAATCGAGAGTTTCAGCGACAATTCTGCTGCTCTCGGTAATTTTTTTTAATTCTCTTTCACTTCGAATGGCAACCATCTTAACTCCTACGCCGTCCGCGTATTTTTCCTTTCTTTAGAAAGCCATCGTAATGTCTCATAAGAAGATGAGATTCTACCTGCTGAAGTGTGTCTAAAGCAACACCTACAATGATAAGTAGACTGGTACCACCAAAGAAAGAGGCTAAACTATAGTTTACATCCATTGTTTGCATAAGAATAAATGGGAATACTGCAACAAACGCCAAGAAGAAAGAGCCGGGAAGTGTGACTCTAGTAAGAATATTATCTATGAATTCACTGGTCTTTTTCCCTGGACGGATACCAGGAATAAAACCTCCATGTTTTTTCATGTTATCTGCTACTTCTTGAGGATTAAATGCTATGGCTGTATAGAAATAGGTGAAAAAGATTATAAGAATTCCAAATACCAACCAATAAAACCAATGGTCAAAAGAGAATAGACGATTTATGCCATCAAAGAAACTACTACCGCTGAAGAATGTAGCAATAGTTGTAGGCAAAAACATGATGGATTGCGCGAAAATGATAGGCATTACACCTGCTGTATTCACCCGCATGGGAATATGTGTTGACTGTCCACCATAAACTTTCCGTCCCACTACCCGTTTTGCATACTGAACAGGGATTTTCCGAGTACCTTGTGTGATCAACACAACAAAACCTACTATCACAACCATAATCCCCATTAGTACCACTTCAGTCAAAGGTCCACGGAGATCATTTTGAATAAGATCAATTTCTGTTAGTATCATCATTGGAATTCTTGCTACGATACCGACCATTATGATGAGTGAGATACCGTTGCCAATCCCCCGTTCAGTAATCTGCTCTCCTAACCACATTATAAAGATTGTACCTGTAACCAATGAAACTACTGCAATAAAACGAAAACCACTAAATCCAGTGTGAACAACATTCATTTCCTGACCAGCAACCATTACAGGATCAATACTCTGAAGAAATACAGCAATACCATATGCTTGTAGTGCAGAAATTAGAACTGTTCCATAACGTGTAATCTGTGTAATCTTTTTCCTGCCTTCATCACCTTCTTTTTGAAGTCGCTGGAAATAAGGAACCACAACACCCATTAATTGGATTATAATAGATGCTGAGATATAAGGCATAATACCAAGAGCAAACAGAGTTGCTTTCTGGAAAGCACCTCCCGAAAAAAGGTCATAAAGTCCAAAGAGAGTATTACTGTATTGTTTGAATGCTTCGGATATAGCATCAACATTTATTCCGGGAACTGGGACATGAGCACCTAAACGAACAATAATTAACAATCCAAGCGTAAAGCCAATCCGCTTCCTTAGCTCGGGAATACTCATTATGTTTTTAAACTTCTCAAGCATCAGACTACAATTACTTTGCCTCCAGCTTTTTCAATTTTGTTTTTTGCTGTTTCTGAGAAAGAATGAGCAGATACAGTAATTCCGGAATCCAACTCTCCATTTCCTAAAACTTTCACAGGAATTAAGGTGGATTTTATTAGACCTTTCTCAGACATAAGTTCAATGTTTATATCTTTTTCATTTATATCTGCTAAACGACCAATATTCACTATTTGGAAATCCTTTTTAAAACGCAAATTACTGAATCCACGTTTGGGAAGTCGTCTTTGAAGAGGCATCTGCCCACCTTCAAACCATGCACGTCTTTTGCTCCCTGACCTTGAATGATACCCTTTATTACCTCGTCCTGCAGTTTTGCCTGTACCTGAACCCGGACCTCTACCCAAACGTTTGCGATTTTTGCGTGCACCGTCACCCGGTTTTAGATCACCCAACCTCATGATTTCTCCACTTTCAAAAGAAAACTGACAGCATTAATCATACCTTGAATTTGAGGAGTATCAGCATGCATAACTGTCTGATGCATTTTTCTTAAACCCAAAGCAGCCATTGTTCTCTTGGTTTTAGAATTATGACCAATGACGCTTTTGATCTGAGTAATTTTCAGTGATTTTGTTGTTTTGTTCGGCATATTCTATTCAAAAACCTGTTTAAGTGTTATACCTCTACGATTTGCAACAGATACCGGATCCTGTAAATTTTTTAGCGCTACTTGAGTTGCGCGCACAACATTATTGGGATTTGCAGAGCCGAAACGTTTAGTCAAAATATCTGTAATGCCTGCTTGTACCACAAGTGCCCTGACAGCTTCTCCAGCAATAACTCCTGTCCCAGGTGAAGCGGGTTTCAACATTACTTTACTTGCTCCAAATTTTCCTATAATTTTGTGAGGTATTGTCCCTTTAATAATTGGAACACGGAACAAATTCTTCTTAGCATCATCTTTAGCTTTTGTAATCGCTGCGATCACTTCATTCGCCTTGCCGTGACCTAAACCTACATGTCCATTTCCATCTCCAACCGAAACAAGTGCGTTAAATCTGAATCTTCTACCACCAGCGACCACTTTAGCCACTCTGTTGATACGTACGACTGTCTCTTCTTGCAGATCTAATTCAGTTGGGTCTATATGACTCAAAATTCCAATCCTCCTTCTCGTGCGCCATCAGCCAACGCCTTAACTCGACCGTGGTAAAGAAATCCATTTCTGTCAAAGACTATTTTCTTGATCTTGTTTTCCTTTGCTCTTTCGGCTAGGATTTTCCCGACTTGATTGCTTTTATCTATTTTCGATTTTGTACTTTTCATCTCAGGTTGAATCGAATTGTCAACCGATGACGCTGAAACAAGTACCTCACCTTTGTTATCATCGACTATTTGACCATAAATGTGCTTCAAGCTTCTGTACACTACAAGTCTTGGACGTTCAAAATGAACGAACTCACTCTTGCTACGCATCTTCCTGCGAGATCTTCTTAATTTCTTTAAATACTGTTCTTTCATGTCTGTTACTCTCCTACTCCACCGATGGTCTTACCCTTCTTAATACGAACATATTCGTCTTTATAACGAATACCTTTCCCCTTGTAAGGTTCTGGCGGACGGAAAGATCGAATTTTTGCTGCTACTTGACCAACTAACTGTTTATCAATTCCTGATACTGTAATATTATTCCTAGTTGCAGTGAGTTGAATACCATCAGGAGGTTCAAAATAAATATCATGAGAATAGCCTAATAATAGTTTAAGTCTATTATCCTCTAAATTAGCTCGATATCCAACGCCCTGAATAGTTAACTCTTTAGTAAACCCTTCTGAAACACCCTTCACGAGATTCTGAAGTATTGCCCGCGTGGTCCCATGAAGAGCGCGGTGAGTTTTACTATCTGATGGTCTGTTCACCACGATTGAACTATTCTCCTGAAGAACATCGATTTCAGGATGAATATCAAATTCTAGACTCCCTTTTTCTCCTGTAATAGTGACGTGTTTCTGATCAAATTTTATCTTGACTCCGTCAGGTATTTCAATGGGTTGTTTTCCAATTCTTGACATTTTCTATCCTACCAAACGTTGCACAAAATTTCGCCGCCTACATTCATTTTTCGGGCTACTTTATCAGAAATAACACCTTGCGAAGTTGTAAGAATAGCAATTCCCAAACCATCCAGCACTTTAGGTATATCCCCAGCTTTGGCATAGACTCTTCTGCCAGGCTTACTTACACGGCTAATTGAAGCAATAACCGGCCCACCATTAGAGTCATATTTCAGGAATGCTCGAAGACGATCTCCTTTATCATCTTTTACAATGATAAAATCTCGTATATAGTGTTCTTCCTTAAGGATAAACAATATTCTCTTTTTCAAATTCGAAAGCGGCATATCAACAAAATGATGGTTCACGCTTTGTGCATTTCTGATTCTTGTCAAGAGATCAGCTACTGGATCTGTCATTGTCACTTAAATTATCTCCTCTTAGCTTACCAACTCGCCTTTGTCACGCCCGGAATCTCACCTTTCAGTGCCATCTCTCGGAAGCAGAGGCGACATAGTCCGAATCTCCTTAAATATCCCCTTGGACGACCACAATTAGAGCACCGATGATATTTGCGAGTACTGAACTTTGGTTTACGCTTTGATTTAGCGATGAGTGATTTTTTTGCCATCAGGCCACCTCAGCTGCTTCAGTTAATTTTTCAGGTTGGGCATCAGTAATATCTGCTACATTACCATTCTTATTTTTTTCTCGCTCAAAACGGTTATCAAGCCTAAATGGAAATCCGAGAAATTTTAACAACTCATAACCTTCTCGATCCGTTTCTGCAGTCGTTACAATTGCGATATCCAAACCTCTTATCTTATCAATTTTATCATAATCAATTTCTGGGAAAACAACATGCTCTTGTATCCCTAAGCTATAATTTCCTCTGCCATCAAACGACTTGGCAGATAGCCCTCTAAAGTCACGAACCCTTGGGAGTGCGATTGAAATGAGTCGCTCAAGAAATTCATACATTTTCCAGCCGCGAAGTGTTACTCGGCAACCGACTGGATCACCAACTCTGAGCTTAAAATTCGAGATAGCTTTTCTAGCTGTTGTAATAACTGCTTTTTGTCCTGTTATTATCGCTAAATCATCAGATGCTTTTTCGAGAGATCCTGATTCATTCCTTGCATCACCAATTCCAACATTTAGTGAAATTTTGTTTAAACTAGGAACCTCTAAAGCATTTTTGTAACCTAGTTCCATCATCATAGTCGGTACAATCTTATCACGATAGTATGCCTGAAAAGACGGTTGGTATTCCACTTTCTTTTTAGGAGTACTTTTTGAAACCTTAGATGCTTTTTTAGGCTCAGGCTTTTTCTTTGAAGCTGTTTTTGTTGAGCTGCTTTTTTTAGCTTTTGTTTTAGTATCTTTATCTTTCTTGATGGCAGTTGCTTTCTTAGTACTGCTTTTTTTCTTTGTGGTTTTCTTATCAGTACTTTTCTTGGCAACAGTTTTCTTTGCACTGCTTTTTTTTGCTGCAGGCTTCTTGATAGTTTTCTTCACTTCCTCTTTGGCAGCGGATTTCGTTTTGGTCTCTTTGTTTTCTTCCTTAACCACATTTACTCCTAAGAATCGATGTCTTCGCCAGTTTTCCGAGATACTCGTACTTTTCGACCAGTGTCGAGAAATCTGTACCCAACACGTGTAGGATTCCCACCGACAACAACTGCAAGATTTGAAACATGAATAGAGGCTTCCTTCTCGACAATCCCTCCTTGAGGATTTTGTTGAGTCGGACGACTGTGTCGCTTAACAAAATTCACGCTCTCTACGATAGCTCTATTCCGCTTTGGTATTACATATAGTACTTTGCCCGTCTTACCTTTGTAAGCTCCAGATAAGATCATCACATTATCGCCCTTTTTGATGTGCATACTATATAACCTCCGGCGCCATGGAAACGATTTTCATAAACCCGCCATCTCTGAGTTCTCGAGAGACAGGACCAAAAATTCGGGTTCCCTTCGGTTCAAGAGAATTGTCTAATAAGACCGCAGCGTTGTCATCAAAACGAACATATGAGCCATCGTTTCTACGAATTTCTTTCCGAGTTCTTACCACTACGGCTTTTGATATTTCGCCTTTCTTTACTAGTCCACCAGGAATCGCTTGCTTTATAGTAACCACTACAATATCACCCACACGAGCATATCGCTTTCTAGTGCCTCCAAGAATTTTGAAAGCCAGAACTTCCTTTGCTCCAGTATTGTCTGCTACTTTTAATCTTGTTTCTTGTTGGATCATAATCTTTCCTTACTTCTAAGATATCGTTACTCTGCTTTTCCTTTTTCTAATAACTCTGTAACCCGCCACCGCTTAGTTTTGCTAATCGGAGGAGAAGCGATAATATTAACCTTGTCACCTGCTCCATATTGTTCATTTTCATCATGAGCCACATATTTCTTTTTCTTTACTATATATTTTTTGTAAACAGGATGTTTAATTTTTCTTGACACTTCTACGATGACCGTCTTGGAACCAGAATTTCGAATAACTTTTCCCATTAACATCTGTTTTCTGCCTCGGTCGTTCACTTTAGTTATCCTCACTTTCTGAAGTACTTCTTAATCCCAATTCAATTCCTCGAAGTGCTGTTTTTACCTGTGCAACTTCTCTGCGTAAATGACGAATCCTTAATGGATTTTCTAACTGCTGTAGCGCCTTTTGGAACTGTAAATTTTCCAGCTCTTCCAAATTATCTAAAAGCCTTGATTCCAGTTCTTTTGCAGACATCTCTCGCAATTCTTCACGTCTCATCACAAAGCTCCAGTTTATCCTGCCTGTTCTCGGCGTTCTGCTAATTTTGTTTTGATGGGAAGTTTATATCCTGCCATCCGAAAAGCTTCCGCAGCTAATTCACGAGGTACCCCTTCAACTTCAAATAATATTCTACCAGGTTTGACTACAGCTACCCACTGATCGGGAGCTCCCTTTCCTTTACCCATCCTGACTTCTGCAGGCTTTTTAGTAATTGGCTTGTCAGGAAAAATTCTAATCCACATACGACCGTGTTTTCTAATCTTACGGATTATGGCTACACGACAAGATTCAATTTGCCGAGCCGTCACCCATCCAGACTCCAGTGCTTTTAAGCCAAAACTACCAAAAGCTACATGACTTCCTTTAGTAGCCATGCCTCTGCGCCGACCTCGATGGACTCTTCTCCACTTAACTTTTCGCGGCTCTAACATTAGGTGCTAATCTCTCCTTTATAAATCCAAACTTTTATGCCAATAATGCCATACGTTGTTTTTGCTTCAGTAATTGCAAAATCAATATCAGATCTAAGTGTATGTAAAGGAACTTTACCTTCACGAAATGTTTCAGATCTAGCGATCTCAGCACCACCTAACCGTCCAGCTACTCTGATTCTAATTCCTTCAGCACCCATTCGAATAGTCGACTGAATAGATTTCTTCACTGCTCTACGATAAGCTATTTTTCTGATGAGCTGATGTGCAATATTTTCTCCAACTAGTTTGGCATCCAATTCCGGGCGCTTAATTTCTAGAATATTAACTTGAATTTTCTGACCAGTAAGTCTCGTTAGCTCTTCCTTTAAGCGGTCAACCTCTTCCCCGCCTTTTCCAATTACGATCCCCGGGCGTGCGGTATTTATAGTTATAGTCAGATTTTTACTTGTTCTATCAATATCAACTCGCGATACACCTGCATTAGGTAGTCTTTTGCTAATATATTTTCTTACACGGATATCCTCTGCCATAAACTCCGGAAAATCCTTTGTGGCGAACCAATTAGAACTCCACGGTTTATTTATTCCCAACCTAAAACCTATTGGATGTGTTTTTTGACCCACATTAACCTCGCTTATGAATTCTCATCTGATAAAACTATCGTTAAATGACTTGATCTTTTTCTGATCCTTTTAACTCGTCCCATAGCACCTGCTCGAAATCGCCGCATAGTCGGTCCTTCATCAACAAAAGCTTCTTTTATTAGCAGATTTTCGGGATCAGTCGATTTACCTTCTTCAGTTTGCAACATATTAGCAACAGCTGAATGGATGGTACCCTCAATAACATTAGAAGCTTTTTGAGGAGAAAAATGCAATACGTTTAAAGCTTTTTCTACATTTTCTCCACGAACAAGATCAAGCATTTTCCTCACTTTTCTAGCTGACTGACGGATATATCGAGCTTTAGCAATTGATTCCATGATATTAGCTTTTCCTATCTCCGGAATGTATCCGAAATGTTCTCGTCGGAGAAAATTCACCCAAAGTATGACCAACCATATTTTCAGATATGAATACAGGAATGAATTGTCTACCATTGTGTACAGCAATTGTCTGTCCTACAAAATCGGGAGTAACAATGCATCGTCTTGACCAAGTTTTGATGACTGTCTTTTTCTTTCCTTTTTTCATGACTTTAATCTTTTTCAAGAGTTTCTCGTCTACGTAGGGTCCTTTTTTGACCGAACGTCCCATTATTTCTTCCTCCTCTTAACAATAAATTTATTAGATGATTTATTCTTTTTCCGAGTTCTGTATCCTTTTGAAGGAATTCCAGTCGGAGAGCACGGATGCCGTCCTCCGGAAGACTTTCCTTCTCCACCACCCATTGGATGATCTACAGGATTCATTGCCACTCCACGTACTTTAGGTCTACGACCTCTCCATCGATTTCTACCTGCTTTTCCAATTTGTATAGTTTCATGACTTTTATTTCCGACTTCACCAATAGTGGCAAAACAATCTTCTCTGATTAATCGTATCTCTTTCGATGGAAGCTTCAGTGTTACCATACCTGCATCCTTTGCCATGATTTGAGCACCTGTTCCAGCACTTCTCACCATTTGCCCGCCACGACCGGGTACCAATTCAATGTTGTGTACCATGTGACCCGATGGGATATTCTTCAACGGTAAACAATTGCCAATCCTGAGTGGAATATTTTCCCCAGAAATAACAGTATCTCCTACCTTTAAGCCATATGGAGACAGTATATATCTTTTTTCGCCATCAACAAAATGAAGTAGTGCTATCCTAGCAGAACGATTTGGATCATATTCGATAGAGGCTACTTTTGCTGGAATATCATATTTATCTCGTTTGAAATCGATGATTCGATACTTCCGCTTGTGCCCACCACCTCTACGTCTGGAAGTGATACGACCTTTGTTATTTCTGCCGCCTGACTTCTTTAGAGATCGAGTCAGACTTTTCTCAGGCTTAGATTTAGTAATCTCTTCAAACGTCGAGATAGTTTTACCACGCTGTCCTGGAGTCATCGGTTTTACTGTCTTAACAGGCATTAGCTTTCTGCCTCCATTCCAAACAGATCAATGGTATATCCTTCTTGCAGCGTAACGATAGCTTTCTTCCAATTGGAACGCTGACCACTTGTCCGAATGGGACGACCTCCACTACGCATAGTCATCTGCTTACTTTTTCCTTGAAAATTCATTGTGGTAACTTTCGTCACCTTTACATCAAATTTCTTTTCCACTGCGTTTTTCACTTCAATTTTGTTTGAATCGGGATTTACATGAAAAGCATATTTCCTCTCGGACTCTTCTAGGTGGCTCATTTTCTCGGTGAGCAACGGCTTCATAATTACTTTTCGTGTCTTATTCATTTTATGATACTGCCAACTGACTATTTAGCCGCTGGATCCCTTCTTTATCAAACAAAATAACCTCACAATCTAATAAATCGTAAGTAGAAGCACTCTCCGCTTGAACAACGAAAACATTAGGTAAATTCTGAGAAGAGAGTAGGACATTTTTATCCAATTCAGCAGGTAAGAACGTGATTTTTTTATCGTTTATACCAAGTTTTTCCAAAACCTCAACAAATTTTTTCGTTTTTACTTCCTCTAGCTTTACGCTGTCTATCACCATGACTGCTTTATCTGAAACTCTTTTAGAAAGAACGCTCTTCCGAGCTAATCTTCTCATTTTTTTAGGAAGCTTCTTCTCATAACTTTTTGGTTTAGGTCCGAATATTACTCCACCACCTCTCCAAATAGGTGAACTGGTGGTACCAGCACGAGCACGTCCAGTCCCTTTCTGACGCCAAGGTTTTCTACCTCCGCCCCGTACTTCGGAGCGAGTTTTTGTAGAGTGAGTACCGGTCCGTGCGTTCGTCATCTCAGCAACCATTGCCCGATGAACAGCTTCTTCATTGGGAGTTACTTTAAAAACAGAATCATCTACCTCTATTGTTGAGGTAATGTTACCACCCTGATCTAATACTGACAATTCCATCTAAACCTCTACTTAGTAATTACGACAATTCCGTTTGGAGCTCCCGGTACTGCTCCTTTAATGAAAAGATGTCCATTTTCCTCGTCAACTTTCACGATTTCTAAATTATTTATAACAGCCGTTTTATTCCCCATCTGTCCAGGCATTTTCATTCCCGGCCAAACTCTTGAAGGATCAGAAGATTGACCAATAGATCCCGGTGCACGCAGTTGATCTGACTGACCGTGAGTTTTTGGACCGCCGCTAAAACCGTGGCGTTTAACAACACCTGCAAAGCCTTTACCTTTTGAAGTACCTCGAATTGTCACACGATCGCCTTCTTTAAATAGCGCTACAGTGTATTCTTTTCCAGCAACAGGTATTCTACTCTTTTGGACTGGAAATTCCATCAAATGTCGCTTAGGTGCTGTACCGGCTTTTTTAAAATGTCCCAATTCAGGTTTTGTTGTCTTTTTTTCTAATTTATCTTCAAATCCTAACTGAACTGCTAGATAACCATCATTCTTTTCAGATTTAACTTGAGTTACCACACATGGTCCAGCTTGAACTATAGTTACAGGCAAGCTACGTCCAGCATTACTGAATATGCGGGTCATCCCTATTTTTTTTCCAATTAAACTGTTCACTTGCTATGCCTTTATTTGGATATCTACACCGGCGGAAAGATCAAGCTTCATCAATGCATCAGCAGTTTTTGGTGAAGCGTTCAGGATTTCGATTAATCTCTTGTGTACCTTGGTTTGAAACTGTTCCCTTGACTTCTTGTTTACATGCGGTGAACGGAGAACTGTGTAAATCGTTCTCTTCGTTGGCAAAGGAATTGGCCCCGAAATTATTGCTCCTGTCTGCTTCACTGTTTTCACAATCTTATCTGTGGACTTATCCAACAGTTTGTGATCATATGCTTTCAGTCTAATTTTAAGCGTCTGTCCTGCCACAATGTTCTCCTATTCCACGATACCTGTTACCACACCGGCTCCAACCGTGTGTCCACCTTCGCGAATGGCGAATCGAAGATTCTCCTCCATGGCGATATTTGTGATCAACTCTACATCTAAATTCACGTTATCACCCGGCATCACCATCTCAGTACCCTCTGGCAAGGTCACTACTCCGGTCACATCCGTCGTGCGGAAGTAAAACTGAGGACGATAACCGTTAAAAAATGGTGTGTGACGGCCTCCCTCTTCCTTCTTCAAAATGTATACTTCTGCTTTAAACTTCGTGTGAGGGGTGATACTTCCCGGTTTAGCTGCTACCATACCACGCTTCAACCACTCCTTGTCAATACCTCTCAGCAACAGACCGGCATTGTCGCCTGCTCGACCTTCGTCCAGCTCCTTACGGAACATCTCTACTCCGGTCACCACGGTCTTCTCATGCTCTCCCAGACCGACAATTTCTATCTCATCACCAACCTTCACAATGCCTCGCTCTACTCGTCCCGTACCTACTGTACCACGGCCTGTAATGGAAAATACATCCTCTACCGGCATGAGAAACGGTTTGTCTATATCTCGCTTCGGTTCCGGAATATAGCTGTCGATTGCTTCCACAAGCTCTTTAATACTAGCCGTCTTCTCTTCATCATCCGGAGCATTCAAAGCTTCCAGTGCGCTCCCCTTGATAATAGGAATATCATCACCGGGAAACTCATACTCACTCAAAAGCTCTCGAAGCTCTAATTCTACCAGCTCTATTAGCTCAGGATCGTCTACCTGGTCTGTCTTGTTCAGATAGACCACGATAGCCGGTACATTCACCTGACGAGCCAGAAGTACATGCTCTCGGGTCTGAGGCATAGGACCGTCTGCTGCACTCACCACCAATATTGCGCCGTCCATCTGGGCCGCACCGGTAATCATGTTCTTGATGTAGTCAGCGTGACCGGGACAGTCAATATGTGCATAGTGACGGTTCTCTGACTCATACTCCACATGGGCTGTCTGAATCGTAATCCCTCGCTCGCGCTCCTCTGGTGCATTGTCTATACTGTCAAATGAGCGAACTTCGCTTAATCCTCGCTTGGACAATGATAAGGTCATGGCGGCTGTTAATGTCGTCTTGCCGTGATCAACATGGCCTATTGTCCCAACATTTAAATGGGGTTTAGTGCGCTCAAACTTTGCCTTTGCCATTGCTTTTCCTCCTT
>Ga0208894_1000344_pt1 | contig 36221 bp, 41 predicted proteins | sample ETNtaG_12_FD_185752 | JGI IMG/M metagenome (GOLD analysis project Ga0208894, IMG submission 185752) | Marine microbial and viral communities from oxygen minimum zone, Eastern Pacific Ocean - ETNP201306SV49 (SPAdes) (version 2) | ecosystem: Environmental > Aquatic > Marine > Oceanic ...
CATTCATCACTTTCCAAGTGTCAGTCATTTCAATCATCAATTTTTAAGATTAGCATTAACTCCTAATACTTTAGCATTAGGATTCCTAGCAAGAGCCACTTGCCTTGCTTCTTCATAGTTACGTGCTTGAACTGTCTCGACAAAAACGGTTCCTGCTACGTAAAGTTTTACATCACACTTCATAATTTAAAAGGACTAGTTCCTTCCTCCCTGCTTGATCTGTATTATAGCACCCCACAGACCTCATGGTATAAGTGTGTGCAAATTCAGCAACTGTCCACTGCTTGAAACGATCCTTAACCATCTGTGAGTTATTGTATGAAATCAACATAGGACCAACAAACCTATCACAGTCCTCAGCAAATTTATCATGGTCAAACTTCTTATGCATACCACCCTTCTGACCATACAAGTTATCCTTAATATCATAAGGGGGATCTAGGTATGTAAATACATCCTTCTTATCAGTAAATAATTTTTTATAATCTAAATTAGTAATCTTCCAATCCCTTACCAGATGCTCATATTCCGTGAGTCTAGCAATTCCCGACATTGCGAAATTTGAGACTGAAGCTTGCTTGGAGAAGGATGAGGATTCAGTGAGACCAGAAAAAGAGCACTTGTTAACAACATAAAAATAACAGGCACGATTAATAGGGGATTGTCTCTCATCATTCAATTTCTCCTTTGCTGTTACGAATAATTTTTGTGCTGGATATACCGAACCACCTTCTGGTGGGTCAGGATGCATTCTCTTCCATGCCATCAACTTTTCTTGCATCCTACCACCATTATGCTGCAACTGTTGCCAGAAGTTAACAAGTGGTCCATACAAATCATTAACCCAAATATCAATATTAGGATACCTCTTGGTAATCTCCAGTGCTACTGAACCACCACCAACAAAAGGTTCTCTAAACTCTTTTACCTGGGAAAGGTCTGGGAGGAATTGCAATAGTTTTGGGATCGCCCGACTCTTCCCTCCTGGGTAACGTAATGGGGTTTTCAGTGATTTGGTAGTTCGCTTCATGATATTTTAAAAATTCTCGGAAAGTATACTTCATTTGTTTCTCTGTCATACCACAATGCTTTGCAGCAGTTGGTATATTCATTGTGGCGTGGAAGAGTGCTTTGTTGGCCTCGTCAACACTTTCTGGGGTTGTCGGTTTAGGATGTAAGTCCATTGATGCTCCCTATCTTTTTCTATTCTAACCTGTAATGCAAGCATTTGATCAATTTTTTCTTGATCTTCAAGAAATCTTAATAGACTAGGCATAATCAATCAAAATTATAAGTTAATGATATTCTACAATTATTTTCATTCATATGTTGCTGAACCATATGTTTCATATGAGATCTAAAAAGTATTAATGTTCCTGGTTTAGGTGTATACTTATAATATCCATGAGTAAACTCATTTGTTCCGTCGGCATTTTTAACTAAAACCATCTGTTGAAGTGGCGATTCAAACACCAAATCACCAGAACCTTCTGGAGCACACACATAATACACTGCAGAAAAAACACTATCAGGATGAATATGATATTCCTGATATGCATACTCATCAGCTACATTAAACCAACCATTCTTTGGTTGATAATTAAAATCTGAATCAAAAATTTCCCGTGCTATTTGACGAACAATATCTGTAGCAGAATTATTAATACGACTAAATCTATCATCTGTTAAAATATCATACGTTCCCATACTACTAAAAGTATTACAAGGCCAATGAGCACCACCATTATCAACAACTTTAAGTGTATCCAAACAAATATCTTTTAATGTTTCATTATAATCCGAAGGCATTAAATTATCAATCCTAGCAACAGCAGATGGAAATAATTTATCAACTTTTATCTCAATCTTTCTCTCAATTTTTACAATAGATTCTTTTTCCATACTATAGTATCAAACCCTGCTTTGGAGGAGTAATAACACGATTAAACAATTGTTCGTACTGTTGTTTCATGTCATCATTAATATCAACAACATAAACAACATGTTTCTTAGAAACACGAATCTTCTCCATACTCTCAGACATCAATGGCGACCATGGAGCAAATCCAATCTTACCCTGTTCTTGTGGTAAAGGAACAGCAACAATAGGTTGAGAGAACTCAACATAAGACTCATTGTTCTCCAATAGATCACAAATAACATCTTCACCCATAATCCTAACTAATTTTGTGTTCATAATTTCTCCTTATTTAAATTCACAACTCATCATAATCTCAGTGAGACATGCTAACATATTTATCTCCTGATCAGCAACAAATGGTATCTGATATTGATATTTTGCTAAGACCAATACTGCTTCTGGAATAGAATTTCTCTTCAATGATTCATATAAAGAATCATAGATCTTTCTCATTACCAAATTAGGATCATTATCAATATTATTAACAACCCACTTCTTAACCACAGTAAACTCTTTATTCTTCAACGAACGTACCAAATCATCTAAGTTAATATCAGCAATATCAATTAAAATAGATGCATCAATCTTACCAGCAGCAGCATGTCTTTGTGTCTCATTGATTAACCTACGCCAATCAGGATAGTACCTGGTGATAAGTTGCAAAAGAACTTTATCTTCAAACTCAATAGAATTCTCAATTAAGATAGAATGCAATCGTTTAAAGAATGCTACTTGTAAGAGTGGTTTATCACTATTCTTAATCTTAAAATCAATAACCGTACAACGTGAGTGTAATGGTTCAATGATCTTATTAGGAAAATTGCAAGTAAAAATAAACCTACAATTCTCATGAAATTCCTCCACAGCAGTCCTCAAGGACAGTTGAACATCAGAAGTGGTATTGTCTGCCTCATCGATAATAACAACCTTGTGGGCGCTGCTGGAGGTGAGTGAGACAGTAGAAGCGAATGTCCTGATCTTATTCCTAACAGTGTCAAGGAATCTACCTTCATCCGATCCATTGATTGTAATGAAAGATGCACCAATCTCATTACACAATGCTTTAGCAACTGTTGTTTTACCAACACCAGCAGTGCCAGCAAGAAGCAGATTAGGAATCTCCTTCTGCTCAATGAATCCTCTAAATGAATCTTTAATTGAATCGGGAAGAATACAATCTTCAATTGTTTGTGGTCTGTATTGTTCGCACCAGAGGAATTTTTTATTTGTCATTATGTAGTTCTACAGGCAGAAATATTTCATCCATAGATCCATGATTAAACACAGACTCTGGATGATTCATGATACTACCACGAAAATACTCTCCAAGTCCAATGGACTTTACAGTGTACCACATGGTTTTTTTCTTCAATTTACACCAATCAATAGCAAAGAGCAATGCAGCTCCATCAATCTTTGCATTGTAATCTGCAGAAAGAGTGATGAATTCTTTATATTCTGTCATTAGGAATCCAACCTTATCAGGTCTCATCCAATCTGGCAGTGTCCGGTTCATCATCCAACAGCAACCATAATTACCACACACTGCTGGTCGTAATGGATCATCATAGATACCACAACCACTTTCACATATATGTGGACATGGGTTATTTGGATGTACTTTATGTTCGTTTATTTCTACTGTTAGAGTTCCACTACAACATAAAATACATCCACCACATGATTTTATATACATCAAGGTTCGAGTGCAATATAATATTTGAGATCGAGAACACTATGTTCCCATTGGGTAATAAGTTTACGAGAAACTTTTGCTTTATAAGAAGACGGAGAAGCAGCAGAAATGTTAGATACTTCATACAATCTTAAGTTCTCAATCTTCATAGAGAGATCTAAACTATCTACACAATTACCCTTAAGGTTTTCTTCATATACATTACAAGTTTCATCTTCCTTGTCACATGTCCTCAGAATAATATGACCATTAGGTTCAGATATAAATGATAGATCAGGTGTATTTAAATTATTAGCTGCTCTCTGAATCTTAACCAAAGTATTTGTCGAAACATTACATTCAATATCAGCACCAGGAAATTGAACATCACGTTCTGGTGCTGCTTTGAGAGTAATATCAGGACTAGAAAAGAAATACTTACAAGTATTACCACCATTACCACGAATAGTTAGATAAGAATTGTTATTAAACTCAAGGACAGGATCTTGGAACAAAGAAACTGCCATCAAGAACTGAGGTAAATCATAAATGCCAAATGTCTGTGGCCATACTTCTTCACATTTATACTCAGAAACAATATTCTCCCCAACACTAATAGTCTTAATAATACTACCCTTACGAAGAAGAATAGAAGAATTAATAAGAGAATAATTTCTTAAAATGTCGCACGTTTGTGTTGTTAATTTAACCTGAGTCATTGAGGATAAGTCTCCGTCGTTTTAGTTTTATCATTAAAATGAAGGAGAAGCATAGCATAATGGATGATCTTAATGATATCCCTACGCGCAGTCCCCTTTCTGTCATAGCGTGAAGCATATTTCAAGATGTTACTTCGACAAAATGCTTCAGCATCTCCACACGCTTCAATCAAATCCAACGTTTGGATACTATCATTACCTGTACTATAATGTCCAGCATAGGTATGACTGATGTAATCCGAAATCTCTTTCAGAATTTCATCTTCATTGTATTTTCTCAATTTTTGTCCCATACATGATCAATATCACTATGATAGCATTCAAATTCATTTCCGTCAAGGTCTTGTAATAAAATCTTATGACCAGGAAAACTAGGTTTGCCAATACCTTCAATAATCCTAGCAGACCTACCGTCCTTAAGTTTAACAACGTGTCCGATGTAACCAGAAAATTTTTTATTCATGACAAATCTAAATCTACCTCTGTATCCTCATCAACCACCACTTTAAGTTCTTTAAAATAAAATCCAGATCCTTTAAGAAACTGCTCCATCTTATCAACAACATGGGAAAGAAAGACAGTATTAAAAGTCATACTGGTATTTGATCCTTCCTCATCAACAGAAACAAATGTAAAACTAGGCATATTTTTTTTCTCTTTGTTTGCACATATTATAGCATAGTGACATGACTATGACTATACCTTATGCCAGTTGTAGAACTGACTCCCTAATCACACTATAGTTCTTAACCTTCTCCACATTCAATGTTCTCTCAAACTTACCTTCTAAAGTCTCCTTATGACTAATGACAAATACATTTGTATTATCATCAAAGTTTCTTAAGATCCATCCTAATTCACTTGTACCACCAGCATCCAAAGAACCATCAAAGATTTCATCTAAGATAAGAATGTTAGTATCCACAGAATTCTTAAGTTTAGCAACAGCCCTCCAAGTAAGCAACAAAGCAATGTCAATACGAGCTTTCTCTCCCTCACTGAAAGACTCATAGGAAAAAGAATCCCTATAACGTGATTTAATTGTCTCTTCAAAATTTTCATCAAGATTGAAATTGACATAAAACTCTAAGTTCTGAAGATGTTGATTAATGAGTTTATTCATCACCGGAAGATAACGTTTAATGATTCTAGTCTTAATACCATTGTCTTTCAGAAGAATAGATGCTGCTAACAACGTGTTCTTATCTTCCTTAATACTATACATCTGTTTCTTTAATTTACTATATTCATTCTCCAAATATACAAGCTTCTCTTCTGCTTCTATACTATCATTCTTCTCATTTTGTAATGTCTCAATTTCTTCCTGATATTCCTGTATCTGCTTCTGTGTATTCTGAACATCAGCATTGTATTGAGCAATTGCTTTATTATAATTGTGGAAAACTTCATCTCGTTCCTCTTCCAACTTAATAGCAACATCCATTTCTTCAAATCCAACTTGAAGTTCCTTAATAGATTTCAGAATAGAATCAACCTTATTTGCTTTTAATTCCTCTGTAATAGATTGACTACATGTAGGACATATAGTATTATCAACAAAGAACTGATGTTGTTTCTTATGTGCTGAGAACTTCTGTTGAATCTTACCTTTCAAATTATTTAAAGTTTTTAACTTAGACCCAGCACCCACATGATCATCTCTATATGCAATAGCATCCTCAACTTTCTTTTCTAAATCCCCAGATTCTGCTATCAAAAAATTAACTTTTTCTTTCTTATCTTCTATAGTAGAATGCCGTTGCTGACAAATAGAACCAATGAATTGTTTCTGCATAGAGATCTTTTCTTCAGCAAGATCTGCTTTATAATCAAAGTCCTTCATCTCATCTGATGCAGTCCTTACCTTATCCTTAAGAACGGTATTCATCACAGAAAAAATCTGAATGTCTAGGATATCCTCAATGATCTCTCTACGTTGCGAAGTTGGTAACCGCATGAATGGAACAAATGTACTAGATCCCAACACAACAATCTGAGTAAAAGACTTATAGTTCATCTTCAAAATAGTCTGTTCCAGATGCTTTTGATAATCAGCAACATGACTAGACTGATCTAACATCACATCATTCTGATATATCTCAAATCTATTTGGTCTAATACCACGTATAATCTTAAACCTATTTGGTCCTTTACTAAACTCAACCTCAACTACACAATCTTTTTCATTGATACTATTAGGAAGCATTGGTTTATTAATCTTCCTGAATGGTTTCCCAAACAAAGAAAACGTCAACGCATCTAAGATGGTTGATTTGCCAGCACCATTAGCACCAACAATTAGATTGGTCTTAGCAGATAACAGATCAACCTCAGTATAGGTATTGCCGGTCGATAAAAAGTTCCGCCATCTTACCTTTTCAAATATAATCATGTATCACTCAATAGGTGGAATCATAAAATCATCAATGGATATTATAACATACTTTTGGTTTCCTTTCACACATGCTGCAACAATTTCTAACTTTTCAACTTCCACTACCTGTAGTGGTGGATGGTTTCCATCTTCTGTGTGAATTAAATATCTTTCTGCGTCATCAATTTCGTCCCAAATAGGAATAATATGTTCTCCCTCTGCACTATCGATGACAGAAAATACTCCATCTGGTCTATTCTTAAGTGTGAGGATATAAGACATTACACCATTTCACAGCTCTCAATATATAGGGATCTCATAACCTTCTTTAAGTTATCTTTATTTACGGTCATTTCTACCTCATCAATATACTCATTAAGTAATGTTAAAGTATCCTTAATCTCTAATGATGACTCATTAGTATCACCATCAACATCAAGTAAAGTTTCTACAACTTTGATATCATAAACTCCAATCTCATAAAGACGATCAATCATCATATCAAACTGTTCGTAGTCTCTCTTCTCCTCTACTATAACCTTAACATAAGTATCTTTATACTCATCATAATCCACAACCATATCTTTTTCAAGATCATTGTAATATAATTTTTTAAAAATCTTATATGGATTCTTGATCCAAGTTAACTTTGCTTTAGGTGTATCAAACAAATAGAATCCACGTGGGTCATTATAATCATTCCAGAACATCTCATAAGGATTACCAATATATGTCACATTACCTTTACTAGACTTATGATGATAATGACCAGAAAGAACCTTCTTAAATTTAGAAAACAAAGTAGGACTCATACCAGTTCCCATCATACCAGGAACCATCTCAAATCCACCTAACTCCAGATGACCCATACAAAGAGGAGCATCAGTAGATTCAATCTTATTAAGTGTTTCTTCCCTGTTCTGCGAATTAATCCAGGGAATCATAAGGATCTTAGTATCCTCAATAATTATCTCCTGTGGTCTAGCATAAACTGCAATGTTAGAAAACTCTCTCAACAATAATCCTGGTGTATTAATCTCATTAGTATTCTTATAATATGCAGTATGATTACCAACAATCATATGAACCTCAATACCCATGCATTCCAAACGTTGAAAATAATAAGTACGTATACGATTCCATACATTATAATCTATACCTTTCCTTTGATCAAAGGTATCACCTAAGTCAATTAAGGTTCTAATTTTTTTCTTTTCTAATGTAGGAAAGAATACATTATCATAAAATTTCTTAAAGTAATTCCAGAAATTAATACTACCCTTTCTACCATCCAGATGTTGATCTGTTATGATAGCAACTGTCATCTATTGTTCATCCTCGTCTCAATATTTTCTTTGATACTACCCATGTCTGCATAAGAAGCATTCATACCTGCCATGTCACCATCAAATGTATCTGTATACATAACCTCTTGATATCCAGACTTCTCTAGGATCTTACTCTTGATTTCTAACTGACGTTTCTCTTTCTGAATTCTACGTAGAAAGGCATAGTAAATAATCTGTGTGAAATAAGCAAAAGGGTTAGAAGATTTCTCTGGATTAAAATTATCTATGTACTGTAAACAGTTCTCGATACCATCACATATCATATCCTCACGGAACATATAGTTGACAAAGTTTGGTTTGTATGATAGATGTGTTGCAATCTTAAGAAAACAGTCACCAATATAATCAGGTACACGTGGTTTACTACCACCTTTAATGCTAGCAGCTGCAACTTTACCTTTGTATGCAACAATTGCATCTAAAAAGTCACGATTATTTACATAGTACTCGGTCTTTGCTTTGGCCATGCATCTGGGGTTTTATAACTGTGGATATTATAGTAGAAAATACTCTATTTGTCAATAGGGCTTGACAGGTAGTCAAAAACCTAATAGAATAACTCTGTCAGGGTTCAGAAGGACTAGAGCTATTATCTTTATAGATCTTCTCTAGTACCTCTTTAGTCTTCTGGACAGAACCTATGTAACCCATTGATCTAGTGAGACCTTTATCATTATCATCAACAGTAAGAGTAGGATCTATTGATAAATGACGTTGATAAAAATGAACAATCTTAGGATCTAATTCTGTGATAGTAACTACTTGTCTCATATTAATAACAAAAGTAGTATCATAAGTTGCTATCAACCATTCCTTTAAATGAAATCCTTCTACTGCACGACCAGCTTTCTTTTGTACAACACGATCTACTATTAATGGGCGATCCAATAAAAGAGAATCTTCATCAGTAAGATAGGAAACTTTAGAAAGAAGTTCTTCTCCTGTTGATAATTTTATTGTTGCATAGAATTCTGGTTCCATTTTATTTCAAATTAATTTTTATGATTTCATATTTAAAATTTTCTTCTTGATATATTAATAGTCTTTCGTACAAATGCTTTAAAGTATAATTATCTTTGCCTTCTGTAGATATATCATCTGCAATATCATAAAGAGTTGCTATTTCCTTTCCTTCACCCTTACGAAGGATTCTCCCCAATGACTGTAAATTTCGTACACGACTCTTGGAGGGGGAAGCAAACACAACATTGTGAAGATTCCGAATATTGATACCAGTAGAGAACGTTCCATAAGACGCGATGATAATTGCATTAGATTCTCTCTCTATAATATCTCGTACTTCTTCTCTGTCCTTTGTGTCTGTGGATCCATGAACGAAAAACACTTTTCGTTCCTTTGTCATACTACTATTTATCAATTCATAAAGAGGTTCACCATGTTTTTCCACATAGTTGAATAGTATTAAACTGTTTCCATCTATATCATTGACTAGGTTTTTTATTAAATTGTTTCTCTTTTCATGTTCTATAATATATTCCATCTCTGAATGATAATCAGGAAAATACTTATAGTCATGCTTACAAACTAAAACTTTAATTCTAATCTTAGAAAGATAACCTTTCTTAATCAGATCATCAGTTCTAGTTACTTTTTGACATGGACCAAACAATCCTTCCAACACCCACTTATGAGTCTTACTACCATCTAACGTACCAGTAAATCCAAATCTATATTTGGCATTATGTAACTTAATCATCAAACCAGTAAGAGACTTTGCTTTAAATAAGTGTGCCTCATCACCTACCACACAATCAATATCATCAAAGTATCTCTTTGGAAACTTATAAATTGATTGCCAAGTTGATATAATAACATTCTTATCAGTATTCTTATCTTTACCACTATAGATAGCATGACAATAATCTTCTGCTCTCCATCCATAGTCTTTAAAATCTTTCATCATTTGTTCCACCAAGTTAGTGGTGGGTACAATAATAAGAATCTTTTTCTTCAACATCCAATAATATTTAATAATTGAATAAATCATTAATGATTTGCCAGAACCTGTAGGAGACACGAACAGTCCTCTATTGCCCTTTAGTGCCTGGTAGACGGTGTGATACTGATATGGTCTAGGTCTTATACTACAAATGCTATCCATGAAGTGTTTGACGCCCTTAGGCGACACGAAATCATTCTCTTCCTCTACCGTACCATACCAATCATTATTTTGATATGCAATATTATATTTTTTTTCTTGACACCATTGCTTTATATGAGGAAGTAAACCATTATATATCTCACCTGTTGCTGGAGAATATAAATGGATCATCCCATCCCAATATTTATATCTGGGTTGTCTTTTTAAAAACTTTGCTTCTGGAAGTTCAAATGAAAAGTAATCTGCTAATTCTCTATGGACATGTGGTTCTGCATCCACTTGCATGAATACTTCATTCTTTTTCTTGACTGTCAGATGTGGCACTACTAACTCCCATTAATAAATTTTTCCCAATCTATAGCGTGTCTGATATGATGACTTCGATTAGAAATTTGTTTCATTACCTGATCTAGATAATGAAGCATTTGATCCATGAATTTGATTTTAGCTTCTAAGTTAATCAGTTCATCATCTGATTCCATATAAACTTTCATCTTCTCAGAAGTTTTTATATGTGAACCAAATGGTTTTTCTGCATATACACGAGCTTCTGATTCACCACCATAATACTCGCGTTTTTCTTTAACCATCTTTCTATGTTCAAATTCAAAAGAGGTTTTAATTTGTGATATGTCTGTGTAATGGTTTAAGTATTTATTGTGCTGAAAAGGGATCTCTAATGCTAGCCGTGCTAGATCTTCTGAGTACTCCTTGTTCTTAAATTGAAAATCTATCTTAGTATCAGCACTCCACTCTTCTTTAATTTTATCGAACCTATGATATAGTTGCTCAAATTTCATTCTATAATTTTAAAATTTTTATCACGGAGAGTATACCTAGTAAATTTGAACGTTGCGCTCGCTGTGAAATACTCGATATCGTTAACTGTAGCATCAAATATAATATCTGTCAAGGCCACGGGAAACAATCTTTCATAATCAACAATAAACTGTGTGTTATAATTTGATGTTAGTATATGTAATTGACCATGAGAATACTTTGATTTTGCTACCTTAAATCCTTCAGCATTACCATTCTGTTGTATCCATTTCCATATAGAATGATAGTTAATTAGATCTTCGTCCAGAATAAACTGTACATTTAAATCACCATACTCAACACCACCACCAGGAATAACAGGAACAGATCTCAATCCAGTTGCTATTGGTGTGATTGGCATACTGATATCAGGAAAATTTACTGCCTGACAAAAGAAATCCACACTATCAAATAATTCAAGTTTAAACTTGAATCCTGTAGGTGCTAAGAAATTTCTATTTTTTGGTTGTTCTTTATACCATTCAGCAGGCATCTCAAATCCTCAACTAATTATGGTCATGCTTCAACTGCATTATTGTCCTTATCATGTCGTTGATAGGCAGCAGGTGTTCGTGTACTATTGTCTGCTTTTCTTGCTTGATATGTACCAGGTGTTCTAGTGGTGTTATCTACCTTACGTGCCTGATAATCAGCGTTCCAATCTTTCCATGCCACAGTACTCCAACCCTCACTGTCTCCAGAATAAAGTGTTTTACTTACACTTCCTGGTTGAGGATCAGATTCTGTATTATTTGATTCGTGTCTTTTGTATGTCATATATCTATTTAGACAAAAAAAAGGACTCCGAAGAGTCCTTTTGGTAATGCGAATGTGAAACTTGTATCACATCAAGTTAGTGACCTGAACACGACGATAGTACATGTTGGCATTGGCGGTAAGTGTCTCACCGTCAGGTGTACCATTGTATGCACCGTTAGTTGTAACGAATGGATTGGATACCATGCCGTAACGTGTTTTGAAACCGATCTTAGGTTGGAATGTATTGGGGTCAATACTGCGAACCATCTGGAGGGGTACATATGGGCAGTAGAATAGTCCTGCGTCATATGGGGAAGTACCCTTATAACCGATAACATAGTAATGCTTGTCAGACAAGTTAGCAGCATATGGGTCAACGTAGACCTTAATGCGACCATTGATTGTACCAACAGCAAGATTTCCAGTGTCATCAACATCACCGATGGAAGGACCACCAGCACCGTTAAGACCTGAAGAATAGTCGAGAACACCTGCCATAGCCAGAGCACTTGCAACGTCTGCAGAACAGATGAGGAAGTTACCCTTTCCACGACGAGTCTCTTGGGCAATAGCGTTAGCGTCACGCTCTACCTGATAAAGAAGACCCTTGAATTTCTCAACAGACCACCGACCGTTGCTGTCAACGTCGAGATCGAAGATACCAGCGTTAGCAACGTTGTTCTGAGCACCCTTCTTAGCGACGGTATACACAGTACGAACGACTTCACGGTTGATTTCAGCGAGAACTTCACTAGACAGAATGTTAGCGAGTTCTTGCTCAGCATCTAAACCATGAATTGCTTTCAAGTCTTGAGCGAGTTCAAGAGTGTACTCTGCCTTGAGAGCCCTGGACTTTGCAGTCACAGAAGTCTTCTCAATGCTGAATGACATCTCACGGAACAAGGAATCAGCCTCACCCATTTTTTCCAGTTTTTCCCTGGACATACCACGAGCAACTTCATAAGTTCCAGCAGTGCTGTCATTTAGAAGGGCGGGGTTGTTACCATCGGAAAGACCATTACCAGAATCTGAAGTACCATCTCCTTCACGAACAGCATAAGAACCTGCTGTGTCTCCATCGTCACCAGCAGAGAATCCTGTATCTGGTTCGTTGAATAGTGCTTCTTCGCCAGTCTGTTTCTCGTAGCGAGAACGCATGGCAAAGATAAGTCCTGTAGGACCACTCATTGGTTGTACGCCACATACGTCATATGCCATAAGGTTAGGCATAGCACGACGAACGAGGCTAATTAGGACAGGATCGAAACCTGCCAAGCCAGCTGTATTGGAATTACCCAATGCAGAATTAGCGGGAGATACAGTACCAGCGCCTAATGCGTTGACTGCTACCTCATTGAGCATTCCCCGTTCTTCACGGATGAAACGCTCTTGGTTTTCCAAGAGTACTGCGGTTACTGCTTTCTTGTAGCGATCTCCTTTAAGTTCAGGAGCTCCCTCATGATTGAGAACAGGTGCCCACTTCTCTTGGAGTTTTTCTGCGTTAAACATTTTTTTAAACTCTAAAGAAAGTGTGTTATATTATTATATTACTGCCAGCGTTCGATGGCCTGCATGTAAGATGCCATTGCTGGACCTACATCGCCTTGACCTTCTACTGGTGTCTCGTCAGTTGCTTCTACTGCTTTAACAGCAGGTGCATCTGGGAAGTATGACTCACGAAGAGTCTTGACTGCCTCAGCGAATTTCTCCTCTGATTCAAATCCTACCCCCTCTGCTAGTTTAGCAAGTTTGTCTTTCTGTGTATCTGCTAGTCCTTCTGAAATTGTATTCAGAACAACTGTACGTGCAGATTCATCAAGACGATTATTAAGTCCCACATTGCGCTCAATCTGTTCATTAAGGCGCTCTTCCATTTTACGAAGATCTTCTGTCAAACCCTCGACGACTTCAATTTTATCGTCGGGGATATTAATATAATGCTCGTTAAAGAGATTCTTAAGACCGGCAATAAAATCTTCTGTGATTTCATTGCGAATACCACGGTCAATAGCAATCTGGTTCTCTTCTAACCAGGTCTGAACGGCATACTTACATGTACCGTTTACTTCTTCTGCAAGCTCAGCCTTAATTTCCACTGACTTAGCTTCCAGTTGTATTTTGAACTGCTCTTCAAGTTTAGTCCACTCTTCATTGAGTTTAGACTTAACAGCAGCCTCAAAAATTGTTGTTGCTTTTTCTTTGAACTCCTCAGAGAGTTCAGTTCCTTCTGTCAATGCTGCAACATCAGCAGACATATCAACTTCCTCAAAGGAAGGCTTGATCGGATAAGTTACAGTAGGACCAGTAGATGTTCCATGTGTAATGTCAGCGCCAAACTTAGGATTAGAACCGGCAGGCTCATCTTTACCAGTACCTCGCTGTTGGGGATCACCAGCGACTTGTGATACAGGTGCAGATGCTTTAGCACCGGGATTATCTTCACCAGACTCATTACCATCAGGACGAGGACCACCGTTATCAGTAATCGATTGACCCGCTTGGGCAACATCGGTACTCAGGTCAGCAGCATGACCAGTGCGCCCTTCGGCACTACCGCCATTTTGATTCACAGCACCTGAGGTTTGGCTGTTGGCGTGATAAGAACCACCACCAGGAATAACAGCAGCAGCAACGGATCCCATGGGATCTTGACCAAGAGTTTCGGCAAGTTCCTTATGTGATTCAGTTACAAACTCCTCAAACTTTTCGTTTAGCATATCTGACATTTGAGTTTCCCCTTAAAATTATTCTGATAATTATCTGTTTTTATTTATAAATCATAGAGTTGTTAGGAAGTGTTTAAAGACCTGTAAGGTCTTACCTTCCAATTCACTCTGTGATGCTTGACTAATAGTCTGATGATATTTAGCAACAGTAGTTTCTTTTAAAATACCATTGTTCCATACCCACTCTTTACCTTCCATGATTCCATTAACAAAAGCATCTGGAGCAGAAGGATCTGCAACTATATCTGCAGCAGTGGCAAGCATAAAGTCATCCATGACATAGGCAACACCCTCTTGCTTATCAAGAGTACCCATGCCTCTAGAAGAAACACCAAGTTTCACTCCTTCACCCAAAAGTGATTTAGCAATCTTGCCATTAGGAGTATCAAGGATATGTGCTTTACCGATAAAATTATTACCTTCTGCTTTTAAACTTACGATCCTGTGAGACACACGATCAAGGTTTACAGTAGGTCCATCGGGATGACCCAATTCACCCAGAGCACGACCTGGTTTGATATATTCTTCATTATAACGTTTCACTTCATTATCAAGAACTTTAAATGGGTATACCCTTCCGTTGCGGTTCTTCACTTCAGACTGAAGAAAGACACCCTCAATATAGAGTTTCTTTTCCCCATCTTTTTCTTCAGTGATTAACTCAACTGATTCGATGTTCTCGGTAATAAGTTTCATTCTTCGTTGGGTTGTTGTTGTGCTGTAGGTTCATCAAAGTATGATGAAGATACAGTCTGTTTATATGTATCAATGACATCTGATGCTCTCGCAAAAAGAAAATCATTTATCTTGTCCATAGCTTCTGACCTTTTCTTGTCAGCAAGCAGATCAACAATATCAACCAATTCAGAATCTAATGGTGTTGTATCCATAATATTTACAAGTTATAAGAATTATTTAGTAGATGAAGTTGCTTTAGAATTTGACGTTGCCTTAATTTTCTGCATTTCCTTCTTATGAGCATCATCAGACTGCGCTTGACCACGTGCTGCTTGATCATCTTGCTGTTGTGCTTGAATCTCCGGAGCAAAGGCATCATTCTGACGATCCATCATATCAAAACTAGTAACATCAGCAGGGTTAAGTGCTACACCAGTATCAATATCAAACTTCATTTGCTTGTCCATTTCCTTGTACTCTTTGTCGTTCTGTTGTAGAACATGACGACGCAAATACTCTGTGGAGAAGTACTTACCAACAAATGGATCCATCTGTGTTACAAGATTAATTCTTGCCATCAGCAACTCTTGTTCCTTTAATTCATTAAAGTGATTATCAAAGAGGAAGTCATATTGAATATGCTCCTCCATATCATCCCAGTCTTCTGGAGCAATGATACCTTTAAGAATCAATTGAGTTTTTAGAATATCCTGGAATAGTGCAGAAAATCTCTTGCGGAGTCTGCCAATAAACTTGGTGAACTTAAGTTCATCTCGCAGTATTTCAGTAGTCTTGCCAAGATTAAAAGCTTTATTGTCATCTGTGAGTCTTGAAGGAGGAAGGTTAAGGGAGTTGTATAATTTTTTCCTAAAATACTCAACGTCTTTAAGTTCTCCAAGGTTCTGTCCTCCTGGTAGTGTTGAAATTTCTGTTCCTCTACCACCTTCTCTACGTGGCAACCAGAAATCCTCAAGCATACTCATATGCTTTTTATCATCTCTGATCTCACCAGTGTTAGCATCGTAAACTAACTTGTTACGATAACGAGCCATCACATCACGTAGATATTGTTCTGCTTTTACCTTTGGTAAATTACCAACATCGATGTAAAAGATCCTACGTTCAGGTGCCCTTGAAAGCCTGTATATAACTAAGGCGTCCTCAATCATTCGCAATTGGTTCAATGACTTAATCGACTTATGCATGAAGCTTAAGGTATACTTCTTATTCAGATCTGTTACACCTGAATTTGCAGTAGCAATTGAATCATATGCAATCTTAATTCCTTCTGCTGTTGAAAAATCAGAAGAAGAATTTTGAGGCATACTCATAGAACCAGAGAATCCTCGTGGTTTATAAATGTAATACTCTACGTAATTACCCCAATCATATTCTAAAGCAGTACCACGAACTAACTGCGGGTTAGATGTCTGAGAAGGATCTTTTATTTTTTGTCTTACTTTACGAATCTTGAGTGGATCAATATACCTTAACTCAAGAATACCCAATTTGGGGTTGTCTAAATCTATAACTTTATGATAATAAGTTCTTCCATCTACATACCAGCTTCTAATTATCTGGTGTGCGCCCTTATCAAAATTCAAAAGTTTTTTGATATGATCAAATTCATTACGAATTTTAGTTTTAATACCTGCACTAATGTTTAAATTTGATAGTTCTATTTCAACAGGACTATCATTGGCATCACTAACGACAAATTCATTAACAATTTCATCAATTGCTGTATCCACTTCTGGGTGAAGTGACATATCTCTGTATCTTTTAATGAGTTCATACTCATTTTGAGATACACCTTCAACGTCAACATAAGTACCAAAATAGCCACCTGCTACGGTGGCTACACTATCATCACTATTTGGGGGAATTGGAGATTGTCCTTTTGGTTCCCCCTGTTTATTAATTAGAAAACCAAACAGTTGACTCATAACAGTATGCTATCTATTGCTAGTACTATTTATATTGGATATCTACTCCTGTATACCACTGCCAAATGTTGGTCCATCAGTTACCGCCGAAGCAAGTCCTTGACCACCAACAGTTGGAGTAGAAGGAGATAACCAGTAGCTGTACTGGAATTCAACACTGAATTCTTCAATCTGATCATTGCTGTCATAAGCAAGATCAATCTGGGAAACATTAGTTGGGAAAGAATGAAGAAGATCATACTGACGTAAAACAGTTCCACTATCAGTGCCATCCTTACGCATCTGCTTCACAGAAACAGTTGCCATATAACCTTTATCAGCAGCACTAGTGCCGGATGATGGTTTGTAAAGAGGAGCAGTATTTGATTTGTGTGTATTCATTTTCTCCAACCATTCTTCAAAGAAGGAACGAATTAACATATCCTTATCATTGAAGAAGGTAGCAGTCCATGTATCGAAGGTACGATCACCTGCAATCTTAACTGTTCTTCCCCTAAAAGGAACTTCAATCACACCTAAATTTGATGCCGGAAGTGCAGTAGACTTACAAAGCAAGTTTACTATATTCTTATTTTCCTGACTTGTTAATGAAAGTGCTTCTGGAAAATTGACATCAACCACAAACATATTAGGCTTAACGCCTTCTTGGATGTGTGTTAGAAAAGTGTCAATTCTTGTAAGTGAGTCTGTCATGATTTCTCCTAATTAATTTCCTGGATTATTGTGTATATTTTTATCGTCCAACAACTTCACTAAACGAGACGCCAGTCTTCGTTGCGGTGAAAGTAACCGTAATGTAGTTGATAGAACGAGTTGGTTTGACGAATAGTTCGGCAACAAATTCGTTACGATCAATTACGTCAGGTGTGTTATTTGTATCATCACATACCACGAGGAAATCAGTTACGCCACGACGAGCCTGTACTTCAGATAAGTAAGAGTTTACTGCACTGGAGAAAGAGCTTCTAGTTGTCGCATCGTTTTGTTCAAATAGTACTGTCTTCGCAAGATTACCAACTCGCTCCTCAAGGTTGAGGAAGAGACGACGAACGTTAATTCTGTCGAAAGCAGATGGCGAAGCTAGTGCAGTCTTATCACCGAATAGTGTAACACCACTACCAGGGAAGACTACAACTGGGTTAATTCTTGATTGATAGAGTTCATCTCTATCTGCTTTGCTTGGGTTGTAAGCAAGTTTAATTGCATTACGTAGCGAACCACGATTTACACCTGCAGGTGAATACCAATCATCAAGTTGCGTGGAAGTCGAAACACATAAACCAGCAATGTCTCCATTACATGGAATGTAACGATACTTGTCATTAAAGCGATCATAGTAATACTTATAACCACTATCAAAGACAGCGTATGAAGTAGAAGTTAGACCTTCAAAGAATTCAAGTGTGTTCTCTTTCTGTTTAATATTAGTAAGAGCACCTGAGGTTCCAACTTGGTTTCCTTTATGAGGAGAAACAAATGCTACACAATCCTTACGACCAGAAGCAATTCCAATAACCTTAGCTGCCTTTGCTTTAGTATCAGTTTGTGTAGAAAGTGATCCACCCATTAGGATGAAATCAACGTCTACTGTTTCTGTATCAGCAAACTCATCAAAAGCATCTGAAATTTCAGCAGTTGAGTATGCATAATCATCAGTACCACCAGATAGAGTAGTTTCTACTTTACCAGAAATCTGTAATAGATCATTAGCACTCAAAGCACCAGAAGACTGATCCCAAGATTCTCCAACACCAGCAGTAGAAGGATTGGATACTCCAGCAATAACAGTACCGTTATAGAAGAGATCGGATTGATTATTAATTACATCACGATAGAAAACAGCAGCACCTTCTGTACTCTTGCCATCTGATAGTTTAGATGCATACAGAATTCTTTCTAAAACTGTGTTAGCAGAACCACTATAAGCACCTGTTGTATCAATAACAGCAAAATGAATTTCATCATAACTGATATTAAGACCAGATGCAAATGCAGAAGTACCAGGACGAGGACCAATAGAACCAAGTGTTAAACCTGTATTGCCAATTGTCTCGTTAGTGTACCAGTCATTAACAGCAGTCAGAACGATAGCAGTATCAACTACACTATCAACTGTGAATACTGCATCACCTGTCGTTAATGTAATAACATCTCCAACACTATGACCAGTACCAGCAGTTGTTAATGTGATAGTAGCAGCTGGACCTTCGATTGCAGTGATTTCAAATGTGGAGTTAGCATTACCACCATCAATTGTAATCGAATCTCCAACTAGATATTGTCCATTACCTGCATTAGAAATTACTGCAGTTTGTACAGCGCCTGCGGTTACAGTGGTGGTAACCTCTAATCCAGTACCAGTTCCACCCGTTGTAGGCATCACACCACCGGCATTGTTATAACCAGTACCTGGTTGCAAAGAACCAATCGCTGTTGGATCTCCATTTGTTACACCAACCGTAACAGTTGTGTTGATGCCACCACCATTCGATGTAGTGGTCACCACATCACCATCAGTATATCCAACACCAGGAGCAGTAACAGTAAGTGTCGCAACAGCACCTGTATCAGGAGTATCTAAAGTATCAGAAGTAGTTAGTCGTGTGAAACCACCATTAGCATTCTTATTAAGAATAACTGCAGCACCTTCAACGACACCTGTAACAGCGTTTGTCTTAACTGTATGAACAACAGCTTGTTGTCCACCAGTAAATGTTAATGTACTTCCAGCAGCAATAGCAGCAGGAGGATTGCTGAATGTGACGTTTTGATCGGCACCACGATCAACCACAACAACCATAAGTCCATTACCCCATGAACCGGCAGTCCTAGCAACATATTGATTGTTGTTTCCACTACCTTCATTCCAGTCATCATAACTCTTGACTAGAACGTTTGCTGCTGCTGTACCATTTGCGTTAGTAACTCCAGTGTTAGCGCGAGTAATTGCTAACTTGCCGCCGTAATTTAAAAATTCTGAAGCAACGAACCAATCTTCTGCGTTGCCTTCTGCGGGAGCACCAAAAACTGAAATCAGTTCTTTCTGTGATGCAACGCTAACAACTGTTCCAATCGGACCCTTTTGGAAAGTAGACGCATGAGCAGCAGTAATTTGTGATGCGCCAACAATTACAGCATTAGATAGATCACGTTCCTTAAGAACAATTCCAGGCGAGACTTGACTTGCCATGTTTTAACTCCTCGTGTAGTGCCAATATTAATCTAAAATTATTTATTCTTTTGTTGACTTCCACGCTAAAATGGTAACATGTAAGAAACATCTTCTTGTGTCTCTCCATACTCCCAAACAGAATCACCATCAACAAAACCTTCATCACCTTCTAGACCTGTTGTTATGAATCCAAATGGTGCCATATCCTGTTCAATTTGATTCTTCTGCTCATCATATATTCTCTGACGAACATCATTATCAGTCATTTCTTTGAAATATTCTTGCTGTACCAACCAAGCAAAGATAACCATACACATCACAAGGTCATCATGATATCCTTCATCTGCTTCAAAGGATTGTTTTTTCTGAATGAATGTAGTTAATTCAGCAATAATTTCATAATCATTAAAGGTTAATTTATCATCTTCTATAATTTGTTTTAAATTAGCACACCCTTGTTTCTTCACAGTGATACTCATCTTAACACCAAGTTGTGTTTTGGTTCCAGAGAATCCTTGTCCTATAATTTGACCAGCCCTACCACGCATGGCAGACATCAAGACATTAGGATATTCAAGATCATAATTTAATATAGATGCTACAGAATCTCCTACATCATTAACTTCACATAACACCCATGCATTATTATATGCCCTTGCTACATCATTAATAACATTGGGAAAAAGCATAGGTTTGATTTCATTATTCCTATACTTTCCTACAATTTTATATGGTACAGTTGTAATATCAAATACAATAAAAGCAGAATAGTCTCCACCTATACCTCTTGCCACATCAACAGTCATGAGATATTCATGTTTGTCTTCTGGTCTTACATATATGTCTAAACCTTTATTTTTGCTAATAGGTTCTTCAAATGCTAATGCTCTTAATTTTGCAGCAGAAATTAAAGTATCAACAGATCCTAAAAATTCACATTCAAATTCTTGAGTGAACTGTCGTTCTGATGTATTGGCAATAGTCAGTGCTTTCCAATTAGCATCTCTACCAGGTACTTCAGACCAATGTACTTCAGACCAGGCATATCCATTCCTACCATTAACAGCATCAGTCCACAACTTATAGAAGTGGTTCATACCATAAGGAGTAGATATGATTATTACTTTTGTTTTTGTACCAGAAGTAATAGTAGGATAAACACTGGCAAAGAAGGACTCTGCAATATGGTTCGGAACGAAAGCGAACTCATCGAGGAAGATGATATTGAACGACATGCCTCGGACAGCAGACGCAGATGTAGAAGCTGCCAATATCTTACTGCCATTTTCTAACTCCATCGAACCTTTGTTCCATGATATAACACCTTGCTGAATCCATTTAGGTAAGTTCTCGTATGCAGTTTGAAGACGACCTAGTAGATCCCTAGCGGTGGATGCCTTGTTAGCAAGAATACCAATGTTTACATTATCATTAAAGATAGCATAATGCAACAAATATGAAACCACTGTTGTGGACTTGCCAGTTTGACGAGGAAGTTTAGCAATATTGAATCTACTGTCATGAAATTTTTGAATTAATTCTTCCTGAAAATCCCATAACTTAAATGGCACAAGACCATGATCCAAAGAAACAATCTGAATATAATTTTTAATAAAATATAATGGATCGTTCTTACATTTAATAAATTCCTCTACCTGTTTTTTTGTAAATTGTTGTGCAACATTTGCTTTCTTCAGAAGCGGGTTGCCAAGATATACCTGATCAGATGCCACTAATTCTCCTCATGATATATGTGTAAAATTATAATCAGTAATCATCGCAAATAGTTTAATTTTCAATTCTTGAAGATATCTCAGTTCTTCGATAGATCTTTGAGGAGAACCCGGCCAAATTTCCAAGTATCCACACACAACATTATATAGCATCCTAGTTTCTATAATACCCATCTTTGTAACACAATGCCATTCCTTATCAATTTTTTCAGGATCCCATTCTGGTTCATCGTGTCTGTCACTAGTAGTCATTGATCTTTGAAAATACTATTCCATATTCTCATACCATCATCACCTTTAACAAAAACACTTAACTCTTCTGGTTCAAAGTTATCATCCAGATCTGATAATGCACTCTCTAAAGTAACAGATGGAGGAATTCTATTTTGTTCGTTTTCCCAGTCCATCAACATTTGTACCCAATCAGTAGGTCTGTTCCATTGTTGAGCTTCTGCCTTTGGTGCGAATGCCGTAGTACCTACAATACCACCAGCACCAATACCAATGGCACTTACAATAGCAACTACTCTTTCATTAGCACGTACTCGTGCAGTGAGTTCTTTTTGTTTTTCAATTAATGCTTCCACCTTTGTTTGAAGGACTGCTATCGAAATTTTTGTCATTCATCTGCTCCCACTTTTTTCAACATTTTTTGTAAGTCTGCTGTACTACCAAGAAACATAGTGTTATTTACAGTAGTAGGAGTACTACCTTTGGTAGGTTCGTCAAGTCTCTTCATTTTTGATTGTAGATCAATAAGCTTATCAGTCATATCAGCAACTTGTTTCATTGCATTAGTTGCAACTTCAAATGCTCTGGGATGTCCAGATTCTTGTGCTACTTCTAAAGCATCACGTACTGCTTCCTGTCCTTGATCTATAAGAGTATATAGTTGTCCTCTAGTATACTCATAATCATCTTTGCTATCATCATTAACATCACGTAATTGTTTTTTTCTAGGAGCACATCCTCCCTCTGGAGTATTAGAAGCTTCGATATCTAAGACTTCCTCCATGTTCTTTACCATTTTTTTATCTAATTTTTCAGTCATAACATTTCAATACCTTCATTAAAGCCAAAATCATCTGTAGAAATTACAAGATCATCATCAGCCGTGGTTAATTTATTAACAGTAGCACCAGTTGCATGTGTTGCTGCTGTTGTACTATCCCAATGTCGCTTGACTTTAACAGATGTTGCATCAATGACACTGGTTATCTTCATTATCTCACTATCAATTACAATCCTATCATCAACCGCCAGGTTACTAGAATCAGATACTGTGATGGTAGTAATAACTTCTGTGTGATCTGCAGTTGTAGTTGTAGTTGCATCGGAATCATAATCTTTCAATGCCTTAGGTGTATAAGACATCTTAGTACTACGTTCAGCAACACCCTTTAAATTTGGTGATTCATATACAATAGCTTTCTTGATAACATCCGCTTTGTTGAACGGTCCATAGATGTAAGACTTAGCAGTAAACATCAAGGTCCATACTATGCTTCGTCTATCTAGAAAATTGTCATCCCAATCGTCAGCATAATTAATAGAATTCAAAATAATAGATATATCTTTCTTTTCATTCATATCAGGAATCATATTCAACGTAATGTTAAAGTTAGGTTGAAAATAAGGTAGTATCTGTTCTAATATTTGTAGTCCTGTATCTTGAGACTTTGCTATAATACCCAATTCAAATTCCATATTATATGGTACGGGTACATATTGAACCCGAACTTCTTTTGAATCTTGAATGACAGTTCTGTATTTCTGTGTTGGTGCTATCTTCCTAGAAGAATCATAGTTAATACCAGACATTTCAAAATATAGTCTAGGTAATGTAATAGCAACCTTCTTATCAACACTTGGGTTTTGTTCCAAACGTGTTAAGAATTTACTCTGTGGTCCATATGCAAGAGGTACTTTTTCTGCCTCTAATACATTACCAGCAGCATCAAATTTCCTGTGTTCAATATTATTGAACAATGTACCAAATCCAACAACAGTTTTACGTATTGCTTCGTTATAAAAATGTGGTCCTAACATTACCAATCACCTGAAACGTTTCCAAATTCACCGAAAGGATTAACTTCTGTAAAATCAAGTAGATTATCGCCTTCGGTCTCTATGTATTTATTGTCTGCGTATGCAGAAGTATTCATTGTCAGATTATCTACTGTTGTGATACTTCTTACTGTACTAGATTCACCACCAGTTAAATCCTCACTAGCATTAAAATTACCAGTTCTATTAATAACAGTAAGTACATCAGAATTCAAATCCCAATAAGATACTTCAGCAGTAACCCCTGTAACAGATCCTGTCACAGTTTCCCCTTGTGTGTATTCTCCTGTTCCAGCAGTATCCATTTGAAGTGAAATGGATGGACTAAAGATTTCTTCAATAACATCAATATCTGGAATTCCAGTTTCGATATTATCTTCACCAACTTCATAGATCTCAGCAGTCATCTGATAGATATATCTATCACCTAATTGATAGAAAGGTGCTTCTCTTTCTACAAATTTAATTTCATACAAATCTTCTGTTAAAGGATAGTAGATCAAATCTCCTTCATTAGGTCTACCATCAACTTCTGTTATGTCAGCAAAGTTATTAAATATCTGACTCCATCTATTTCTTGATACGACAAATTGTATCTCATCTGTCACACGCAATCCAAACTTACTAATAAATTCTGAAGGTGATCCAAATCCATCCACATTAATGAGGAACATCTCAATCATATACTGAGTTTTAAATTCAGAATATTTAATATCATTTAAAGAAACATCTTTTATAATTGATCGAGGAAGATAGTATACATCAGTTCCAAACAACTTAATTTGCTCATCAACCAAACTTTGGATTAATCGTTGTTCAGTTTTAACGCCACCATGTTGGGGAAAATATATACTCTTCATCCTATCTGACCAATGGCAGGAAGTTCAAATTGATCCTGACCTTCTGCCTTCAACATTGCAATATCTTTTTCTGCATCAGCAAAAATCTTTTCCCCGTTAAGAGAGACACCACCAGGCAGTTGAACATTCTGAAACTTAATTAAATTCTGACCCCATTGTCTTTTAATAAGAGCAGTAGTATATGGTTTAATCCATCTGTCATTATATACTTGAGTAAACTCTTCTGGATTGAGCATACGATAACAATCGATAAGGATGTAATTACCTTTCACTATCTTTGCTGGATCTATATCAAGAAACAATCTATCTTGTTTTTGACTCCATCTATACTCAACTAACTGTCCAGTATTGACAATTCTATCAAGAGTCTCAAAGTACTGACGAATCATATAATAGTTCGTCATATCAAAATTACCAAAAGCAAATCCAGATGAAAATGAGAATATATCCATCAAGAAATATTGGTTACTCAATCCAAAGAGATCATTACGAACCCAATTAGATGACACACCAAATACTTTTGATATTCCTAATACATGATCAGGAACCTTTAAATAATTATTCCTATTCTCCCAGATACTATCACTATCAACAGATCTAACTGTTATAGTTGCATCAGTGTTGCCACCAGAAACGGTAATAGTATCTCCAATCTCATAATCCTGACCATCAGCATTGACCAGTATCTTTGTGATCGCACCATTAGTAGTTGAGATATTTAATGTTAACCCAGTACCACTACCACTAGTAGATGTTGCAACAGCAGTAGCATCAGCATAATTTGACCCACCATTGGTTACAGTATATGTAACAACACCCTCATCACCAGGTAACGAAACTAATTGATCAGAACCTTTAAACCTTTCTACATCATCTGCAGTAATATGATGCTTAAGAAACATTCTTTCGATACCATCATAATGACGCTCGTGAAAATACTGCAAGGCATCGTCTATTAAATCCTCTATCTGGTCGTCATCTACATTGACTTCCAGAACAGGAGCACCTAATTTCCTCAGACAGTACTCCTTTAATTCTGCTCTACTGGATGGTTGTGCCATTAATATCTCTCCTTATGCTTGTGCTTCTGCCCAACGTAGGTTAACTGTCGCATTAATCGCGTTACCAGACGTTAGATAAGCATTGATCGCTAGAACATCAGGACCGTTGGGGAATGTACCACGTCCACCAATTGGAGTATTGGTAAGTTCTTTCAGTTCTGATAGGTCTAGGTTGTCTCTTTCACCACCACCAGAGGCAGTAAAGGAGAATACCTGTTCTCCAGGAATTGCTGCAGTAACAATTGGTGCAAAAGTATATGTAGTATTTCCAGCAGTACCAGGAGTAGTTCTGTCAGATAGGTAGAACCATACTCTAGTGCTATCATAGTTGTAAATGTTAGCAACAGTAGCACCACCTTTTAGACCACCACCAGAAACTTCCCAACCAATCTGCACACCAGCAACATCTACTCGATTAAATACAACCCAGTTTGTATTATAAGACTGGTTATTAGCGTTAGGAGCAGTAATTGCTGAAGCAACACCCTCCCATGTAACGTCAGAACCAGATGCAACTTGTGCGAATGATGGTTGTCCACCAGCACCACCAGTATTCAATCCTCCCCATTTAATATCTGTAGGATCAGTGGGATAATTTTTTGGATTCATAACACCCTCAATAACCACACCCTGTGAAGATGATCCACCCTGTGTAGTAATCTCAATGTTCTTGAGTAGTAATTGTGCTCGGTTGATTAATTCTCTTTCTCCTAGGTCTCCAGTAACAGAGTTAGAAACACTAGGCGACAAACGAATTAGGAAAATAGCACTCTTAGTAGTTGAAATTTGAACTTCCTTTTCTTGCCAAGAGAAGAGATAACCACGATCTTCATCAAATCCACCATCAGTTAGGAATGCAGAACCCCAGTGGTTAATCTGTGGTGTAGCAGTAGTTGATAGTAGAACAACACCACTACCTTTAGTGTGAGCAATAGCAGATCCTGCAGTATAAGTTCTTTGTGCTCCACCAGCAAAATTAGTATGAGTTGCTGCTCTGGAAAGACCACTCAAAATATTATCATTTTTGTGAGTATAATTAATAATCTCATTATTCATAATCAATGTACCACTATTAGGGAATAGTGTTCCGTCTTCTAATGTCATTGTCTCTTGAGTTTGATCCATTGCAACTGCCACTCTTCCTCTCGCACCTTCGTTAATAACCTCATACCTAACAGGTAAATTACCAGAACGCATAAATGCTTCGTTGTTTCTATTGTTATTCTTTAATCTATGTAAGAAAACAAAGTTACCATCCGGTCCTCTAAACATCCAATCGATGAATCCTGCTCCATACCATGAGTATTGGAATCCCATCATCTGCATCTTCGTGATGTCCGTATTATATCCAGACTTACCTGTACCATCTGCTTTATCAATATTCCACTGACTTTGTGGAATAAGAATTTCTTTTGTCAATGCAGCTTTTACATTAGAGACTGTAGTAACTCCTCTATAATCAGGATTCATATACAACCTTGTGTTATTATCAATCTCTGTAATGAGATGACACATACCACGTAAAACAATCCTATCACCAACTTTTAACTGTTCAGTAAACTTGGTATTAATACCAGTAAGTTCATTACTATTTGGCGTAGCAGTTACTGTACCAGCAATTTGATATGTAGAAGACCTTAATCCACAGGAAACAATATCCCCATCATACTGAATAAAGATACCATTCTGATCATCAAAAGCACCAGCACGAACTGTAGCACCTTTCCACTTATAAAGTGAAACGATTGGTTGATCACCAAATTCTGCACTACTATGCTCTAGTACTTGGGTAGCAATAACAGTAAATGTAATCTCATCAATGACTGATGCTACAGCATAAGTACCAGCATAACCAGTAGATGTTATACCACGAAGTTTTACCTGTGCTCCAACCTGGAAACCATGATTCAAATCATCTGTTACAATTGTAATGATACTTCCAACTTCTGTACCGTTAGCCTCAACAGAACGCAGGTCGTAGTTTGGAGCAAACAAAGCACCAGTGGTATACATAATACCTTTACCTGATTGGTATCTAATATACTTTTTAGACTGCCTAACTGCTTGAGCACCATGCGATGGTGAACCAGTTCCTAGTTGCACACCACCATCAAATGGTCTATGTCTATAGAATGAATCTGTTCTTGGATATATCTTACCCGTTAGTCCATTAGAAACACTACCAACAGATCTTGCTGTATATGATATTGAAGTTAATGACGGAACTTTATTAACATAAAACGGTCCTGAACACAAATTATGCCCAGATGAACTAGATGTAATTGCTGATAAAATTGTATCTCCAGGAACCAAACCATGATTAGATGCAAAGGTAACTAATATTTGTGCAATTGCTGAATAACTTACTGTAGATCCTGGTCCAAGAACACTAGATGTGGGAGCAGATATAGATACTGCTGGATAGAAAGCAATAGCATCTCCTGATACTGGAGTACCAGTTGCTGTGACACCAGTAATACCACCAACCCCACTAATATCAGTTACATCAATAGTCATATCATTTAGTGGTGATGTGCCGCCCAATATAGTACCCATAATATTAAATTGATATCCAATTTTATATCCACTACCAGCAGTATCCACAGTGGGAGAATATACACCACCAAGAATTGCTGGAAGGAATTTTGCTCCAAAAGCAGTTGGGTTTGTGTAACGTTCTGTTAAAGTTTCACTACCATCTACAGGTGTACCAGTCTGCGAAATTCCAGTAATAGCACCAGAAGCAGTAACAGAAAGAACAGTAACAGTAACATCATTGGTTACATCCACTCCACCCAATTTACTACCATTAATAGTAATAGTATCATTAATTGCATATCCACTACCTGGATTTACATAATTTACTGTATATGATGGTGTAGTAGTTGTATCAGAATTGGCAGTCATGACCGAAACTGTGAGTGTTTGATCATCAGCAGGATTGCCAGCAGCATCTTCTGTTAATACAGAGCATCCAAATTCGGATCCAGGAACTTTAGCAAATAAATCTATTATTGTATTATTAGATTGATTTGCTGCACTTACAGCATAACAAGGTGTTGGAAATCCAGCATTCTGTTCGACAAGAGAATTGATTAATGTAATGAGTCCATTCCTTACATCAGATGGAGTATCATTAGCAACTGCAGTATACGTAAATTCAGAAATATATGGTGTGCCGGAAACCGTTTCAGTAACAGTTACCTTGAATGTATCATCAACTTCAATCGGTCCACCAATAACTATCCGCTCAACTTTCTGTGTTGTAACACCAGCACCAATCCGTTCAATTTGAAAAGAAGAATTGATACCAGATGCACTAGTGGCATCTGGTAATAAATTTGAATAACTTTGATCTGCAGGAAGACCTATACCATATGATTCAAAATTTGTAATTTCACCTGATCCACCAATTTCAGTAACGTAAATATCAAGATCATTTAAAGGAGATTGACCACCCAAAGAGTTGCCATAAACAACAACTTTTTCTCCGATATTATAATTCGTCCCATCATTAATACTAGAAGAAGCAACTACAGGAGGAGTACCAGCAATGTTACTGTGAGTTGAATGAACACTAAACGATGATATGTTACCAGCTGGTCCAACAGCGGTTATTTCAATTCTTAAATCATTACCAGCTTGTTCTACTGATGATCCAGTTCCTGGAGTACCATCAACACCACCAACGGAAGATCCTATTATATTGAATACAACATTTCCAGTAGCAATATAGTTACTACCACCTGTATTCATAGTTACAGCATAACTAGGACTAGCTCCACCAGTTCTAACTACTGTAAATAACGCATCTAAACCTAACCCACTGTTGTTATCACCACCATACCAAGTTGGTGATTGATTAGCATATGTTGTTGTCTCATCTACGACAACAGTAGTATAAGCACCCTTTGTTCTAGCAACATTAAATAATGCTCCTTGTCCTATTCCAAAATTCTGTGGAGTACCATCTACAGCACCAGAAATAAAACTGTTACCTGTTTTAGAAACTGTATATGGAGAAGATAACGTTACAACACTACCTTCAATATTAGTAACAAAAATAGTATCACCAGATCCATTATTTAATGCAGCACCAATCTGAATATTTTGTGTATCGTTAAATGTGATTGTTGATACAGGTGCTGTAAATGAATTCGTAATATTAAGAGTAGTGTTAGTGCCAACAACACCAGTTACCTGTGTTCCTGATGCAACACCAGTACCAGATAAAGGAGCACCTACCGGAGGTAATGTAGATAAGGGTGCTATACCGAAAGTAACAGCACCTGAAGGTGTAGAACCTTCTGTCGCAAAGGATCCGGATGCGCCATTTGTTAGTACCGCAAATGTAGGAGTTGTTCCAATTTCAGCACCAGTGTAGAATCCAGCTTCTTTCAAAAATGTAAAACTAGATGTAAGCGATGTAGCAGGAGAAGTTCCTACCTTTGCTTTTGAATAATAATTAAATTGTTTTGAATTAGGAACAGAATTAATAATAAAAGAACCTTCAGCAGCAGAGAATCCTACAACAGAATCGGAAAGACCCTTAATACTAATAGGTTCTCCTACAGACAAACCATGTTCTAATTCTGTATCAATCGTGATTAAAGAAGGACCAATACCACCAGCACCTTGAGAAGCATCTGTAGTGATCGCAGAAACAGAAATATCAGAACCAGGAATCTCGTAGATAGAAGGATAATTTCTTAATAGGTCAATACTTTGCCACTTCGTTGGTTGAATACCATACTCAAAGTCAGCATCAAGCATAGACTCTGGGGCAGCAAAACGCATACGTTCGATAGCGTCTGTACCGAAGTCGTATGGTCTAACCCTTTGTTCTTCTGCTTCGACAAAAATCTGAACATCATCAGATGATACATACGCTGTAGTATCATATAAGAAGGTAATAGTTGTTACACCATTAGTTCTGGAATCTTCATTTGGAAAATCTGGATCAGCGCCATCAGCAGTTTGAATAAACGAAACACTAACTTGTCTTAAGGTGTCACTGAAATTATATAAAACTTCATTCTTAGAAGTATTAGTAATCAACAAGAGTTGATCACTATCATATTTACCAAGAAGTTTTAGTGTTCCTACACCAGCAATACCTGGAGCAAATACATAATCCCGAATCTGTTTCTTTGCCATAATCCTTGTTTATCCTAGTGCGATGGAGAAAGCAGCAATTTTTGAATCAACATATCTACGTGTGGCAGCATCTGTTAATGCGATAGGCTCTGCAAGATTTGTTACCTTATTATTTAGAAGATCTAAATCAGATGAAAATGACCCAGAAGTACCTGTAATGTTACCACCTGTAATGTTACCAGTGGATGGGTCAACAGCAAATTTATTTGCTCCCACTTCAAGAGTACCCGAAGTACTAAAACCACCAACAGAAGATATAGATCCTTGAGTAGATATTAAACCAGTTTCATTTGATATACTATATTTTTGAACATCAGTAGAATCGTGACCAACAACTGTTCCTCTTACATCAGTAGTTCCAGTTACATCAATTCCACTAGATGCTGTAAGTTTTCCTGTGAGAGCAGAAGTTCCAGCAACCACAAGATCAGTACCAACATCAATACTTGTTCCAACATCTAAACTACCTGCAAGTGATAGGTCAGTAGTAATGACTGTGAAATTGAATTTAGCATATGCAGCAAATCCTATACCAGGATTATCTGACCAAACAATAACACTTTGATCTCCACGTACTTTAATATCAGTTCTCTGATATGTCTGTCTTGGATTTAAATCTCGGTGATACTCCATGTATTCAGATGAAGCAAGTGTTGTTTCGTTTTCCGAACACACACCCATTCTAATTCTGGCTGGATCAGCACTTTGATTAGTAATGAAAACATTTAATGTTGCTTCTTCACCACTGGGAACAGTGTATAAAACATAAGGAACTTTAATATTAGTTGTCTTCAGTGAATTAACAAATCCAGATGCTGTTGGATCATCAACCATCTGACCCTGAATAATAAAACTTGTGTCAGGGGAATCAGAATATACTACTAAATTTTGTTCGTCTGCATAATAAATGGATGCACTCTCATAACTCTCACCAGCATCAATAATATAATCGTAAATGATATATGCCGAAGGATCAAAATTTGTTAAGGATCCAGATGAAACACCAACTCTTATTCTAGTTGGGAATGGATTCTTATGAGTGATCGTAAGTTTTCCTTCAACTAACTTTCCTGCGTCAGCAGTATGCAAAACTTCTTTGTTTTTTGCAGTCGGAATTAAGGAACCTAAATAACCAAAAGTAGGATTCGTCATGTATTTTCCTGCTTGCGAATTTTATAATTCTATGTTATTCTTATTTATAATTTAGGGTTTGAGCCACTGAAAGGAGTTGCTATTTATGAAAATGATAACCGGCTGTAATGGATTTATTGGATCATATTTTAAGAATTTAGAAAAAAAATATATTGGTATAGAGCAAAATACTGCAATGCATATGATTGATAATTTTCCTATGTGGGAAGATATTGATGAAATTATTCATATGGGAGCAATTTCTTCCACTACAGAAAAAGATCTTATATCATTAAATTATTATAATGTTGATCTTACTATAAGATTATTTGAAAAAGCAATCAAATATAAAATTCCTGTTAAGTATGCATCATCAGCATCTGTATATGGCAACGGTTCTTGGGGATGTCTCAACCCATTAAACTATTATGCTATAACAAAATTACAAATTGACTATTGGGTGAAAGATAATATAGATAGATTCAGTAACATACAAGGATTTCGTTTCTTTAATGTGTATGGTGCTGGTGAAGAATTTAAAGGAGAACAAGCTAGTCCTGTTAGTAAATTTACAGAACAGGCGAAGATGACTGGAAAGATTAAAATATTTGAAGGATCTAATCAAATGATTAGAGACTTTGTTTGTGTTAATGATGTAGTAGAAGTCGTAACCAATGCCAAAAATGAATCTGGTATATATGATCTAGGTAGTGGACGTTCTATAAGTTTTCAAGATGTTGCTGAAATAATTGCAGAAAAAGAAAAAGCAGAAATTGAAGTGATTCCCTTTCCGAAACATTTAGATGAAAAATATCAATTCTATACTGAATCAGATATGTATTGGTGTGATCATAATTTTATGACAGTACAAGAGTATGTCAATCTCCCTTAATTACTCTATAACTATCTTCATCAAAATGTTGAGTGGAAAATTCAAATAACTCACTATCTTCCAAAGCAATCATCTGATGTCGTAAACCTGTTGGTACTTCAAATTTATCACCAGGATATAAATATGTTACTTTTGCTTTAGCAAAATCATCAGTAATACCATAAAGTAATTTAATAGATCCTGAATGAAGATAAAATGTTTCTGTTTTGAGTTTGTGATAATGATAGGAACATGCCTTATCTTTAACAAAGTACAAAAGTTTTCCACAGTATAATTCTGTGTTAACGATCCACTTCTCAAATCCCCACCCTTTATTTACAAATTTAATATCTTGATTCATACTTAAAGAACTCATTAGCATTAATTCCCTTGTCGTCTATGTAGTAGTCACCAGAAGGTTTTCCCAAAGAACTCATTAGCATTAATTCCCTTGTCGTCTATGTAGTAGTCACCAGAAGGTTTTCCCATTATTAATTCGTGGTATTTGCATCCCCATTCTTGTAATTGTTGTTCGGTTAACTCATAAAATTGTTCATATACTTTATTGACAATATCATGATGTCTTCCCATACCTCGTGCAGTTAGATATTTTATAGTATGACCTTGATCATATAGTTCATTAATATATTCAATTCTATCCATCATAGGTACAGATAACTCATACTGTCCCATAGGACAGTTACTTATAGTTCCATCTATATCAATTACGTAAGTTTTGTATTTCATTTACGTCTTCTTTAGTGAGGATATATGTTCCAGGATGTTCTACTGCAATAGATGCTGCTTTATTCGCATAAGGTATTGCTTCTTCCATTGATAATGTATTCAAATAATGATAAGTTAATGCAGCAAGGAAAGTATCTCCTGCTCCAGATACATCAAAGGTAGGAACCTTGAAACCCATATAATGAATATCCTTATATATTGCTCCACGAGAACCATGTGTTACTATTAGATTTTTATATCTACCTTTTAACTTTTTATGCTCTGTGTTGTTTATCTTTATAAAACAATCTTTCTTTGGGAGTTTAGTCTTCTTACTGTCAATAAAGACAGGACCATCAAACCACTCAACCAATTCAAATATTTTTTCTTCTGAAAGATATCCTTTATCATAATCAGAAATAACTAATGCATCAAATGGTTGATCTAATGGATTAGCATGATGATTTGCTTTAGTGTAGCTACTAGGATAATCATCTACTGGCAACTCCCATCCAAAATCTGCTACTTCATCATTTTCATCAAGTCTCATTAATTGTTGATTAGAACGTTTATCAACATACCTAGTCTTGATTGGTTTTAATTCATTAGTCATAATGTATACATCACAACCAAACGACAGGAGGTTGTTCCTTACGTTCCAGGCCATCCCTTCTGTTTCTTTGGTCTCAATATACTCCATGACAGGTATAGGTGCCTCTGGACTGATCCTAGAGCACTCACCGTAGACATATCTGTCTACACAGGTTTCACCTATAACTAAAACCTTGAATTGTACGACTGGTGGAGTACTCTCCAACTCGGTCGAAGAACTTAACTTCTTTTGCATATTCACGTCCTACAACTTCTCCATGGAACCAATCGGATCCGACCACTAGTATATCAGGTTTAATAGATTCTATCAAGTCTTCCAATCCTTCCTTACTATCAAATGTATGAACTACATCAATATATTTGATAGATTCCAAAATAAACTTCCTATCTTCCAGTGGAAAAATAGGTCTATTTAAACCTTTGTCTCCAGTAATCTTTAGATCAGAATCAATAGCAACTATAAGATAATCACCAAGAGATTTGGCATACTGAAATAATTTAATGTGTCCTGGATGGAGCACATCAAAACAACCATTAACAAATATTATTTTCATTCGTTGGATACTTTAACTAATTTCATAATCTCTGGAAGATACATGTATTCAATATCACTATTCTTTAAAGTATCAATTGCATCTTCGATTGTCTCGACCAACGGATCTCCACCAAGATTAAAACTAGTGTTAAACAAAATAGGGACATCCGCAATTTTATCAAAGGCGTCAATAAGTTCATAGTAATTTTTATTTTGTTCTGGTGTTACAGTTTGAATACGACATGTTCCATCTACATGGATAACAGAAGGAATTTTTTCTTCAACTCCTTCTTTACATTTAACTGCATACATCATATGTGGTGTTTCTTCTCTCCCATGCAAATCAAACCATTCGTCAACATTCTCTTTTTTAATAGAACATGCAAATGGTCTAAACCACTCACGATGCTTAACAGAATTAACATGATCTTTTCCATCTTTAATAGTAGGATCAAATAAAATAGAACGATTGCCCAAAGCACGAGGACCACCCTCAGAACGACCCTGTAAGATAGTTACAATATTACCCTCACGAATAAGAGCAGCAACAGCATCAGGTGTTGTATCAGTAACATCACAACCTTCTAAATCATTCTCATAAGTGGTGGGATCATACTGTGGACCATAGTAAACAGATGCTTGTTTTTTGGGTACTTCATTTTCAGTAAGTTTATTATAAACCCAATATGCTCCACCGATAGATGTACCACCATCATGTGAAATAGGTTCACAATAGATGTTTAGATCTGGGAAGCGTTCCCAATACTTATAGTTTGCTACACAGTTAAGACCATAACCACCAGAAATACAAATATTCTTTTCGCCCGTCAATTCAACTGCTTTCTCAATCAAGTGACACATACGATCAGATGATTGTTCTTGGATCTTGTATGCTAGATCTTTTTGTACCTGAGTATATTCACCTTCAGCGTGGTGTTTAACGTCTTCCTTGAGAATAGGATATCTATGAACATTAATTTGAGCAGCATTAGGATAAGTTGGAACAACTAAATCCCTATTACCCCAACCAGCTTCATTAAAAAATGATGGCAATTCATCATTGGGTTTTCCATATGGAGCAAGACCCATAAGCTTACCTGCTTCGATAGCAGGGAATCCACAATACTGTGTTACTGCTTCATACATTTTAGTATGACCAGGATATTCTGTAAGGAATATATTATCATCAAAATCTCTCATTCCAACTG
>Ga0208894_1000346_pt1 | contig 35937 bp, 25 predicted proteins | sample ETNtaG_12_FD_185752 | JGI IMG/M metagenome (GOLD analysis project Ga0208894, IMG submission 185752) | Marine microbial and viral communities from oxygen minimum zone, Eastern Pacific Ocean - ETNP201306SV49 (SPAdes) (version 2) | ecosystem: Environmental > Aquatic > Marine > Oceanic ...
AATTGTATTCCAAAGTCAGATATTAACCGATTATTCAGAATCTGTTGGTAATAGAGTCCTTTCTATTGATGACTTTAGTTCGACTTTTAATAGCAATCCAAGAGCAACAAGATATAGTACGGTTGCTCGTTTTACAAATCTTGATGCAAATGCTCATAAGTACATTACTTATGTTCAAGATAAAAGATATACTTATGAGCGTCAAATGATGCTTATGACGCTTTTACATGATGATAGTGGATTTGGTTATATGCAGCAGTATGGAAGAGTTGAAACTGCATCCAATTTGGGTTCTTTTGATTATGGACTCGATGGATCAGATGGTGTAATTTATTTCCATCCAAGCAAATATTCAGTAAATGATTATAATGTCTTTACTTTATCATATAATTTAAATGATCTCGTAGTAGGAACAGGATCTTCTCAATTTGGTGGAGTTAGGATATCAACAGCAAGTACTGCAGTTGCTACAGGAGTTGGAGCTGGTTCAACTACTCGTTTTGTTAGTATTGCTAATACCTACACTTCAGCAAAAGTTCTTTTTGAATTCAAAACTTCTGATGGTGATTACGAATTTAATGAATTATCTTTGGTACATGATGGTTCAACCGTAGATTTACAGGAATATGGTAGATTAACAAACTTAAATGAACTATCTGATGCTGCATCTGGACTTGGAACATTCCATCCATATATCTCTGGTAGTAATGTTGTAATTGATTTTGTTCCTAATGTAGCCACTGCCGCTTCTATTAATGCTGTAACAGTCAGTATGGGCAATACAGCAGGAATTGGATCATTTGCCTTTAACCATGCATTAATTGGTAGTGAATATGTTTCTATCGCGTCTTCTAGTTCGCCAACAGAAAATTCAGTAGGAGAATATCCTGATCGTTATGATGGTGCTTATATTATTGCTCAAGTTACTGATACGACTAATAATGTAACTCAGATTTCTGAATTAATGCTATGTGATACTGGTGATGATGTTCATATGACTGAATGGGGAAATCTTAGTGTTGGTAATGCATCTGGCGTTGGAACCTTTGGTGCTACTTATAACGCTACTACTGGTGTAACAGCATTGAAGTTTACACCAAATGCTAGTATAGATGCAGAAGTAAGAACATTTTATAATTATATGCGATATGAAGATGATGCTGGCGCTGCTGAAAATCCAATTAAGATTGATTTCACTAATGCATGGATTGATACGCAATATGGTGGTTATTCTGGAACAGATTCCGATATTATGAGAGCATTTAACTTAACGCATGAAACATATCAAATTTTTGAAAGATATTTTGATGGATCTGATGGAAATATTATTGGTTCTGATGAGGAAAATGTAATTTTAGATGATTTGATCCTTCATTTAGATGGAAGAACATTACAAGATAGTGGATATCCTGGAATTACTACAGCTTGGTTTGATTCAAGTGCTGAATCTAATAATGCTGTTGTAACATGTAGTGGTTCTTGTATTGATCCTGAAATTGGTGATGATGGTAGACCATTAGGTTTTAGATTCCAAGATGGTGAATATGGTACTATAATTGATGATGGTTCTGATTTTGATTTTAGTGGAGACTTTACTTTTGAATTCTGGGCTAAATTAACAACACAACCTGATGCTAGTGCTCCATCCGCATTGCTTAGTAGTTGGAGTACATTGTATAGTCCTGATAATAAATTTATTCTTTATGTCGATTCTGATTATAAAGTAATGTGGGAGATAAATGGTGAGATAAGTGGTGGTCAAATGACTTCCGCTGCTAATACAGTAACATTAGGCACTTGGCATCATTATGTGGTTAATAGAATTGGTGGTGCTTGTAATCTTTATGTTGATACTGTAAGTGTAGATAATGTCACTTCTTATTCCACTGCAGTTGCAACAACACTATCAAATGTACGTCTTGGAACTTATTCTGGATCTATTGGTACTGGTTGGGATGGTACAATTGGTATAGCAAGAGTCTATAAAGATAGAGGATTGGATGTAACTGAAATTAGTAGGAATTATATGACGCAAAGAGGACGTTTTTTGCCCGAATATTCTGTTCCTTCACCAGAAGTACCAAATGCTATTACTATTCCTAATCACTTCTTTGTTACTGGTGAGGAATTAGTATATTCGACACCAGGAGCAGGTACAACAGAAAATATTGGAATTGTAACAGCAACAGTACCTAGTATTGGATCTACTGATAAGTTACCAAGTTCCGTTTTTGCTGTTAAGATTGATACTAATAAAATTAGACTTGCATCAACTGCCGAAAATGCATTAAAAACTGTTCCTGAAGTATTGGATATTGGTAGAGTTGGAATCGGTACTACGCATACATTTACCGCAACTAATCAGAATGAAAAGGTTTTAGTTGCGTTAGATAACTATTTCCAATCACCAGTTGTTGGATCATCAGTAACTACTACTTTAACAACCAATGTCGATGCTAGTGGAGATATTATTCATCTAGCAGGAATTACATCAATTTCGGGTAATGATCTATTAAAGATTGGCGATGAAATTATGAAAGTTCAGGTCGTTGGATTTGGAACTTTAACAAATGCAGTTCGTGTTAAGAGGCCTTGGTTAGGTACAGTAGCAGTTGGTTATGGTACAGGAGCACAAGTTCAAAAGGTAACTGGAAATTATAATATTGTTAATAACCTTCTCAACTTTGTTGAAGCACCATATGGCGAGATTCCACTCTCTTCAACCACAAATGCACCAGATTCTAGAGATTGGACTGGAATTACTACTAGTTCTGTTTTCCAAGGAAGATCCTTTATAAGATCTGGAACACCTGGTGGTACATCTGAAACTTATAGTAAAAACTATTTACTTGATGATATTTCACATAATTTCAATGGAACTGAAACCACATTTACTTTGACGCAGGATTCTTCTAATATAACTGGATTGGAGGATGAAAATGGAGTAATATTAATTAATGATATCTTCCAAATTCCTGGACTCACAAATGATTATACAATGCAGCAGGAAGCTGGTATTTCATCAGCAGTCTTTAGTGATTCTTTTGGACAAGCGACTCTTGCTGGTGATGTTAATAAATCAAATCTTCCAATTGGTGGTGTTATTGTTTCAACAGGTTCTTCTGAAGGAACTGGTTATCAACCATTAATTGGTGCGGGAGCAACTATAACAGTTGGAACTGGTGGCACAGTAACCGCAATTACAATTGGTAGTACTGGATCTGGATATAGAGCAAATTATAATTATGAAATTCTGACTGATACTACTATTGTTTCTGCTGCATCAACTAATAAAATTACTATTGATAATAAAAATAGTGTGTTTGGTCTTCTTCAACTTCTTGGTTATGGTAGTACATGTACAATTGGAGTTGGTACATATATCAAACCAACAAATATCACTTCTATAGGCGATACATCAGTAACTATTGGAGTTTCTAGTGCAAGCGTATATGAAATTGCTGCTGGTACTCCTGTTATGATTAAAGTTATTGCTCCACAAGTTGGAGTCGTAAATATTGGTGTTGTGACTGATCTTACTACTAATAATGCAATAACTCATATTGGATTTAGTACTATTAAAGATGGTTATGTTTCAACGTCTTGTTCTATAACAAATACGAATACTGGGTTCTCTACAACAAAAACATATGATGTTTTGGTTGATGGTCCACTTCCTTATTCAAATATACCGTTGGTTTATCAAATAGATGGAGTTGCTACGACAATCGCAGGAGTAGGAACAGAAGCTAAAGTTGATATTGTTGTTAGCGCAGATTCTACTGTTTCTGATTTTGAACTTAAAAATACGGGATATGGATATAAACTTAGTGAGAGTCTCACAGTTCCTACGGGTGGTATTACAGGAATTCCAACAGATGCGACATCACTGGGATCATTTGAACGATTTACTTTAACTCTTCAAAATATATACACAGATAAATTTGCTGGGTGGTGTATAGGACAACTTCAACCACTTGATGATATTAGTGATCAATTTAATGGAACCAAAACAGATTTCCAGTTAGAAGTTAACAGTGTAGTTACTTCCATTAAAGCATCTAAAGGATCGAATATCAATATTCAAGATGTTTTACTTGTATTCTATAATAATATCTTACAGGTTCCTGGTGAAGGTTACACTTTCCCTGGAGGAAGTACAATTATCTTTGGAGAACCTCCCAAATCTGGTGATAAGGTAAGTATTCTATTCTATAAAGGAAGTGGGTCTATTGATGTTGTTGATGTTGATGTTCTTGAAACTATAAAAGGAGGCGATTCTTTACAAATCACTAACGATCCAATTGCGGGACAAAAGAGTTATTTGCAGGAAGATCCAAGAATTGCGATGTCTATTGATTCAACTGATGTTGTATCAACAAATCCATATTTTGGTCCTGGAAATGTTAATGATCTCAATCTTAAGCGACCTGTAAATTGGTGTAAACAGACTGAAGATTTTATTCTTGATGGTAAGAGAGTTTCTAAAGATCGTCCTCTATATGAAGCTTCTGTTTATCCAAATACTAATGTTATTCAATCTGTTGGTGTTGGTTCTACTATAATTTACGTTGAAAGTGTAAGACCGCTATTTGATACTCGTAATGAGAATGATATTTCAATTACATTCCAAAATGACATTGTAATTGTATCACAAGATAGTAGAGTTGCTGCTTCTGCGACTGCAACAGTATCTACTGGTGGATCGATTACATCACTTACACTTTCTGATGGTGGAGTAGGTTATTCCACCAATCCAGTCGTTATCCTTGGAAATCCTGTTGGAATGGGAAGTACTGCTAGAGCAACTGCTAGAGCATATATTAGCACTGCTGGTATAGTTACAGGTCTTACAATGACTGGTCCTGGTACTGGATATACATCTGTACCCGAAGTTTTGATGACTCCACCTCCTGTTTTGAGAGAAAGAATTAATTCTGGAGTGAATTATAGCGGTGATTTTGGATTGGTCGTTGGTATAGGATCAACTGCTATTGTAGGAGTTGCATCTACAGCACTTATATTTGAGTTATTAATTCCAGATAATTCTATTTTGAGAGATACTGTAGTTACTGGAACTGCGGTTACTGTGAGTGAAATAAGTGCAAATGATTACTTTGTCGTTAGAGAATCTAATATTGGCAGACCTTCTGATTCTCTTGGATTCTTAACTACATCTGGATATACTTCATCGGATATTGTTGGTGTTGGAACAACTGCTCTTGATAATGTATACAGGGCACTTAAATCAGAAACAGTTAAGAAATTTGTTTATGGTATAGGTGATGTCTTTGTTAGAGAGATTACTGTTGGAGTTTCAGATTATGGTGGATATGATTATTCAACTAGTTTAACTACTTTTGATCAAACAATAATTACTTTTGATTCTACAACTACGAATTTTGATAATTTTGTATTCCGCAATTATTATGGAGTCTATAGTTGGGGTAGAATTGATTGTGATGCAAGGACATCAACACAAGAGTTCCCATTCTATAATCAAAATGGAGTATCGGGCATTCCAACCTCTTCTTATGTGATGAGGAATATACCACTGAAGTATAAAGACTATATTGCTTAAAATCTAAATAACTAGTAAAAGGTCAATTAACTAATGGCAAAGTTAGGAATAAATACAGGTTCTTCCGCTAATGATGGAACAGGCGATGGCTTGAGATTAGGTGGTGGAAAAGTTAATGACAATTTTGATGAAATTTACTCTGCTATAGGTGATGGTTCTACTTTAAGAATTGGTACGGGAAGTACTTGTGCTATAACTGTCGGAGAATCTCAAGTCGGAATTGGTAGTACTATTCCTGCTCATTTATTGGATGTTAGAGGTGGAATAGGTGTTACAGATATTAGTATAAGTGGTATTGCTACTGTTGTAGATCTTCGTGGTGTTACTGCTATAGATGCTACCACAACAGCAACCATATATCAGGTGATCATGGATTCTATATTATTTCGGAGTCCATAATGGCAAAGTTAGGAATAAATACGGGTTCTTCCGCTAATGATGGAACAGGCGATGGCTTGAGATTAGGTGGTGGAAAAGTTAATGCCAATTTTGATGAAGTTTATTCTTCTATTGGTGATGGTTCTACTTTAAGAATTGGTACGGGAAGTACTTGTGCTATTACCATAGGAGAATCATTTGTTGGAATTGGTAGTACTATTCCTGCTCATTTATTAGATGTAAGAGGTGGAATAGGTGCTACAAATATTAGTATAAGTGGTATTGCTACTGTTGTGGATCTTCGTGGCGTAACTGCTATAGATGCTACCACAACAGCAACCATTGAAGCTGCAACAGCAGGAATGCCTAATGAATTTGAATATATTAATGTTACTGGAATGGGTACTATTGCTAATTTCAGGTCAGGAATTAGTACTATTACAACATCTGTAGAAGTAGGCACTGCAGTAACTATTGCGCCTACAGGAATTAATGTAGCAGGTGTTTCTACTTTAGCTGGATCCGTAACTATGGATTCTGCTGTAGTTGGATCAGCAGTTACTATTGGTGCTTCTGGTATTAGTATAAGTGGTATTGCTACTGTTGTAGGTCTTACTTCTCCAACTATTACTGCCACAACATCAACTCTTGTAGGTTCTGCTGTTACTACAGATTCTGGAGGTATTAGAGTTGCTGGTGTTGTAACTGCTACTAGTTTTATTGGTAAATACTTTGACGGTACTGTGATTGGTGATGTACAAGTAGGAACTTCTCTTACTGCTTATTCTCACGGTGTAGTTACTAGTGGTATTGTAACTGCACAAGGTGGATTCATTACTGGTTCTGGTACAACAGCAGTCCAAATGTCAATATCTGGAAACAATCTCCTCTTTACTGTTGTGGGAATAGGTACAACCCACTTAGTTCTCGTACCATAAATAACTAAAAAATTATAAAAAATGGCCGCAATTATAACCGACCAAATTAGAATTTTGAACGCAAGGAATTTTCTTGCTGGAATAACCACGACAGATAATTCGTATTATTCTTTTATTGGTTTACCAAATCCGTCAGACATTCAGAGTGATTGGGATAATAGTCCTCCTGCTCCTATTGACAGTTTTGATGATGAAAATGAATATTGGGAAACAATTATTGCACTGAAGAAGATTAATTCTGGCGATGTTAAACTAGTAATTCCCAAAATTGCTTGGAGATCTGGTAACAAATATGATATGTATCGCCACGATTACAGTGTTTCTAATACTGCTCCAATATCGGGTTCGACTAATTTGTATGGATCGTCATTTTATGTAATGAATAGTGATTATAGAGTTTATGCTTGTTTGCAAAATGGCACTACACCGGAAACTCCAAATGGAAGTCCTTCTCTTGATGAACCAAAATTTATTGATTTAGAACCAAGAACGGCAGGTACTAGTGGTGATGGATATGTTTGGAAATATCTTTATACAATTAATCCTTCAGATATTGTAAAATTTGATTCAACTAATTATTTACCAGTTCCTAGTGATTGGGCAACTTCGGATACATATAGTTCAGTTCGTAATAATGCTGTTGGTGGATCTCTTAAAATTGCCACTATTACGAATAGAGGAGTTGGTCTTGGAACTGCTGGTGTAGTTTATACAAAAGTTCCAATCAATGGAGATGGAACAGGAGCAGAATGTACTGTTTCTATTAATAATGATTCACAAGTTGACTCTGTGGTTATATCAAATCAAGGTTCTGGATATACGTGGGGAAATATTGATTTAGTTAAAGGTGGAGTTCCAACAGGAATTACCCGACCATCATTTGATGTTATTATTCCTCCGCAAGGTGGGCATGGATTTGATGTCTACAGAGAATTGGGTTCAAGAAATGTCCTTATGTACTCTAGATTTGAAAATGATATTCAAAATCCGGATTTTATTACAGGAAATCAAGTTTCAAGAGTTGGTATTATTGAAAATCCTAAAGCATATGGATCTTCAGCAGTTTTATCACTTGATAAAGCCAGTGCGGTTCAAGCTCTTAGATTAACTGGAATTGGTTATAGTTCAGCAACTTTTGCGGCAGATTCTTTCGTCACTCAAGTAGTTTCTACAGGAACAACTGCTGTTGCGAGAGTTGTTAATTATGATCAAGCAACGGGAGTATTAAAAGTCTGGCAAGACAGAACAATGTCAGGATTTAATACTGTTGGAGTTGCGATAACGAATCCTGAATATGGATTTGTTCAAAATGAGTTCTCTTCATCTCCTGGTAGTGGCGGAGCATTAACTATTATTGGTGGATCAGTTGTCGAAGGATTGTCAATCGATAATACTTTTACTGGTGTCTCAACCGTAATAAATAATAGGACATACTACCTTGGTCAATCATTTGTAAATGGAATTGCAGATCCCGAAGTCACAAAAGATTCTGGTAACGTAATTTATGTGGATAATAGACCATCCGTCACGCGGTCTGCCAATCAAAAAGAAGATGTCAAGGTTATATTGCAGTTCTAAAGAATTATGTCTCAAATAACAAATCTAAACGTATCACCTTATTATGATGATTTTGATCCCACTGACAATTTTCATAGAGTGTTATTTAAGCCTGGATACCCCGTCCAGGCTAGAGAATTAACGTCTCTTCAATCTATTTTACAAAATCAAATAGAAAGATTTGGACAACATTTCTTTAAGGAAGGTGCGAAAGTAATACCAGGTAATACTGCTTATAATCGAAATTATCATGCTATTGAACTCAATAATACTTATCAGGGAGTTCCAGTAGATGCTTATACTGATCAATTAATAGGATCAAAAATTACTGGTAAGAGAACTGGAGTAACTGCTGTTGTTCATAGTGTTTTATTATCATCCGATTCGGAGAGAGGAAATACAACATTATATGTAACTTATATTGCTTCAAGTAATCAAGATAATACAACTTCTGTATTTGCCAGTGGCGAATCATTGAGTTCAGAAGTTCAAATTTTAAGTGGTCTCCTTGGTAATAGTTCATTTGCTCCTGGAGAAACTTTTGCAATTACTGCTGCTACGAATGCATCTTCAGTAGGATCTTCTTTCTCAGTCATTAATGGTGTCTATTTTATTAGAGGAAATTTTGTAAATGTAGATGATGAGACTTTAGTTCTTGATCAATATTCTAATACTCCCAGTTATAGAATAGGTTTTTATATTAACGAAGAAATTATTACTTCTGATCAAGATGAATCTTTAACTGATAATTCAACCGGATTTAATAATTATGCTGCTCCAGGTGCTGATAGACTCAGACTATCGGTATCGCTTTTCAAAAAACCTTTAACTAATTTAAATGACCAAAATTTCATTGAATTAGCAGTTGTTGAAAATGGTATTTTAAGAACAAAAAGTGTAGAAACTCAATATTCTGTAGTTAGTGATGAATTAGCAAGAAGAACATATGATGAATCGGGTCATTATGTTATAACTCCTTTTGATGTTAAGGTTAGAGAATCCCTGAATGATAATATGGGTAATAATGGAGTTTTGGAGGAAGGACAACTTACTTCTGCAGGGACTCCGGTAGATGATGATCTAGCATTATATCAAATTTCTCCAGGAAAGGCATTTGTTAAAGGGTATGAAATTGAAACCATTACTTCGACTAATGCAGATTGTCCAAAACCAAGAGTCACAAAAACTATTGAAGATGAAGCATTATTTTATAATACTGGATCTACAATAAGATTGAATAGAGTTTTTGGAACTCCTCTTGTAGGAATAGGTAATACATATGTTCTTAGTTTAAGAGATTCTAGAGTAGGATCCGCACAAACTACACCAGCAGGAAATGAAATTGGACTAGCAAGAGTTTATGATTTTAAATTAGAATCTGGTTCATATAGTCTTAAAAATGATGATTTAAATGAGTGGAACATTGCTCTTTATGATGTTCAGACTATTACACAGGTTACATTAAATGAGAATATTACATTAACCACACCAGTTGTTGTAAAAGGAAAAAATAGTGATGCGACTGCATATCTTAAAGATAGTGTAAGTGGTACTAATGTTCTTGATCTTTATGATAAATCAGGAACTTTTATGCTGAATGAGGCATTTGAGTTTAATGGAACTGATAATGGAAGAGTTGCAATTGCTATCACGAATTATGGAATATCAGATGTTGCATCTATCCATGGAAATATTGGTGGAGTTGTTGGTGTAGGAACTACATTTAGTGCTGATACAATTCCGTCTAAAAAGTTTAATATAGGTCTTGTAACTACTACTAATGTTGATGGACAAGGAATATGTACAGCATATGGTTCAAATAGCGCATTTCCTGGTAGTCTTTATAATGGCGATTTAATTTCTTACAATTCTTTTGCTTATGTTAGTGGTGGAGCAGTAGGTACTGAAATACCGAAATATGCTAAAGTTGTAAGTGTTGGTTCTACTGCCATAACACTTACTGGTGTTACTACTGTTACTGATATATGTGATGGAGGACTACCAGCAACTGCAGCAACGCTGTATGATGTTGAGGTGATAGGAACAAAATTAGTATCTTCTAGCGATAATACACTTTATAGTGCACTTCCAAGAGCAAATATCTCTACAGTAAATCTTGAAGATTCTTATATCATAATAAGAAAATCTGAGACAGTAACTATTGCAGGGAATCAATTAGCAACACCTATTACTGCGGGTGTAAATGAAACTTTCCAACCATTTGATGAAGAAAGATATTCATTGATTAGGTCCGATGGATCTACAGAACTATTAACTGCAGATAAATTTGGATTTAGTGCTGCTTCAACATCACTTCAAATTTATAATTTAGGAGCAGCTGATGGTGCAGCAAGACTAACATATACGTTGAAGAAAACTAAACCCAAAGCAAAGAAAAAGAGAAAAAATAGAGTTAATACAGTTATAATTGATAAATCCACTCTTGAAGGATCTGGTTCTGGTGATGGAACTCTTGATGATGGATTAACATATGGTAGTTATCCATATGGAACAAGAGTTCAAGATGATAAAATTTCACTAAATCTTGCTGATCTTGTTGAAGTTCATGGCATTTATGAATCAACAGATATTACAGAACCTTCTGCGCCTACGGTTATATTGTCTTCTATTTCTGGACCTGCAGGTAGTACATCAGATCTCATACTTGGTGAAAAAATTATAGGTCAGAATAGTAAAGCAATTGGTATTGTTGCAGCAAAACTTACAGATTCTCAAGTTGCATTTATTCCCAAAAACTCATATAATTTAAGAGAAGGTGAAGTTGTAAAATTTGAAGAATCTAAAATTCAAGCAACAGTTTCTCAATTAAATGAATCTAGTTTTAATATTTCAAAACATTATAGTTATACTGCTGGACAGCGTGGATCTTTCTATGACTATGGATCTATAAACAGAAAAGATGATTTTGAAGCACCTACAAAGCAGTTGAAAATTTATTTTTCAAATGGATATTATGATTCCAGCGATGATGGAGATATTACAACAGTTGATTCATACACCGAATCATTTGATTATACTACTGACATTAGATTTATAAATGGAGAGAGATTAACTGATATTATTGATATTAGACCGAAAGTTTCTACTTATACAGTTGCTGCAGACGCAAGGTCTCCGTTTGAGTTTTATGGTAGAACATTTAATGAAGCAGGAAATTCTGCTGCAAATATTTTAGCATCAGACGAATCTCTTAATTTCACATATTCATTCTATCTTGCAAGAATAGATAGAATTTATCTCACTAAGGATGGAAAATTCCAAATTCAATATGGAGATTCAGCAGAAATTCCAGATTTGCCCGTACCAATTGATAATGCAATTGAAATTGCAAGAATAAATCTTCCTCCATATCTTTATCAACCTTCTCAAGCTTCAATTGATTTTATGGAGCATAAGAGATATAGAATGGTCGATATTAGACAACTTGAGAAGAGAATTAAAAATCTTGAATATTATACATCATTAAGTTTACTTGAAACAAACACTGCTAATATGTTTGTTGCTGATAGTCAAGGTTTGAATAGATTTAAATCTGGATTCTTTGTTGATAACTTTACTAATGCAAGAACTCAAGAGAATGAACTTCCTTATAAAAATAGTATTGATATTGGAAATAAAACATTAAAACCTCAACATTATACAAATTCAATTGATCTTATTCAAGGTCCTGTTGTTAATGTTGATCCTACAGAGGATTTAGCATTCAGGTCTCCCGAAGGTATTAATATAAGAAAAACTTCTGATGTAATTACTCTTGATTATGCTGAAGTTGAATGGTTATCTCAAAATTTTGCTACTAGAACTGAAAGTGTAACACCATTTTTGGTAAGTTTTTGGCAAGGTTCACTTACATTAACACCTGCCACAGATACTTGGATTGATACTACAAGATTAGAAGCAAAGATTATTAAAGCTGAAGGTGATTATAATGAAACCATGAGACAGATGGTTGAAAATAATAATGTTGATCCACAAACTGGATTTGCTCCTACTATTTGGAATGCATGGGAAACCAATTGGACGGGAAGTGATGTTACGACATCTACAAGAACCAGAACGATTAGGAGTGGTAGAGTACCATCTCGTCGTGGCCATGGTGGTACGTCTCGCCAACGGACAATTAATTATACACTGACAAATACAGTTATTCAAGAAACGTTAAGAGAACAAAGAGATACTGGTGTAAGATCAAGAACTGGAAGTAGACTTAGTGTTACTGAACAATGGGATAATACTTCTGTTGGAGATAGAGTTGTAAGTAGAGATGCTGTTCCTTATATGAGGTCCAGAAATATTCAATTTGTTAATAAGAAAGTTAAACCACTTACAAAAATGTTTGCTTTCTTTGATGGAATGAATGTAACTAGATTCTGTGTTCCAAAACTTCTTGAAATTTCTATGACTTCTGGCACATTTGATGTTGGAGAAACTGTAATTGGAACTGCACAGCGAATGGGTGTTGGACCTAATTGGGAAGCATCAAGTCCAAAAATAACATTCAGAACTGCACGATCAAATCATAAGTCTGGTGAATATAATTTTCCTACAACCACATATAAGCAAAACCCATATAATTCACGGCCACTTGCTGAATCTTATTCATCATCATCAACAACTTTGAATATTGATACATTCTCATTACAAGAACAGGCACAAGGTGAGTATTTTGGTTGGGTTGAACCAGGAATGATTCTTGTTGGGCAAACAAGTGGTGCTCAAGCAACAATTACAGACCATAGATTGATTTCTGATATAGCTGCAGACTTAAATGGTAGTTTCTTTATTCCTAATCCGAATATTGAGACAAATCCAAAATTTGAAGCGGGAACAAAAGTACTTACTTTTGTTAATGATAGCGCAAACAATCAAGAAACTGCGACTACAATTTCTGAAGAAGGATACAATGCAACAGGAACTCTTGAAACAGTACAGGAAAATATTATTTCTGTGAGGAATGCAAGAGTTCAAAATAAACTTACATTTGAAGATCACGCAGTTAATAGAACAACTGGAATGCAAGTTATTCAGACTAGAACTCTGAGTAGTCATACATCACGTCATAGTATGACTCAATATTATGATCCTTTGGCGCAATCATTCTTAGTTGATGAAGAAGGTGGTATCTTTATTACAAGATGTGACATATTCTTTAGGAGTAAGGATGATGATAATATTCCAGTAACTCTTCAGATTAGAACAATGAAGGAGGGAACACCAACACAAAAGGTTTTACCATTCTCCGAAATTATTTTAAATCCAGATGATATTACTACTTCTGGAGATGGATCTGTTGCGACACCATTTGTATTTGATGCTCCTGTTTATCTTGACGGAAATGATGAATATGCTATTTGTGTAGCATCAAATTCTACTAAGTATAGCGTTTATATTTCTAGAATTGGTGAAAATGATCTCTTAACTGATGCATTTATCTCAAACCAACCATATCTTGGTTCACTCTTTAAATCACAGAATGCTTCTACTTGGGAACCCAGTCAATGGGAAGACTTGAAGTTTGTTCTTTATAGAGCAGATTTTGTTGATAAAGGTACAGTTGAGTTTTATAATCCTGCATTAAGTGAAGGAAATGGACAAATTCCAACATTGATGGATGATTCATTGTCTATGAATTCAAGAAAAGTAAGAGTTGCACTTTCCACAACAATTAATGATCCAGATCTTTCTGTTGGTAATATTATTAGTCAGACAGGAAATAATGCAACTGGTAATTATGTTGGAGCTGCTGGTAGTGCGACAGGAACTTTAAATGTTATTAATGTTGGAATTGGATACACTGGTCCATTTACTTATCCTGGAGTTAATTTAACAACACTTACTGGAGATGGTAGTAATGCAACTGCTGATATTCAAGTTAAAATTGATGGAACAGTTGGATTTGCAACTATTTTAGCAGGTGGATCTGGATATTTGATCGGTGATACTCTTGGCGTAACTACTATTGGAAGTAATAATGTTGGTACTGCATTACGACTATCTGTCACATCAATTGGAAGTACTAATGAATTTATTATTAATAATGTTCAAGGAAACTTTATTTCTGTTGGATCGGCATCTACTGTTCAATTTATTAATGGATCAGGAATAACAACAGCATTAAATTGGGCAGGTAGTGGTTCAACAATGTCTAATATGTTGGATGTTGGTGGTGTTCAATTTAATAATCTTTATGTTGTAAATGATGGATTACATATAAAAGTAAATCATAAAAATCACGGAATGTATCATGAAGATAATTTGGTTACAATATCTGGTGTTGAATCAGACTTCAAACCAACGAAATTAACTTCACCATATGCTGCAACTAATAATGGACCTTTATCAGTTGAGTCGGTTGCTAGTTTCCAATCATTTGAAAATGTTGGTGTTGGTACTACAAATGCTGGTTATTTGCGTATCGGTGATGAAATTATTGGATTCACAACAGCATCTTCAAATGCTATTGGTGGAATAATTACTAGAGGAAATACTCCAAAAGATTATCCAACAGGAACACCAGTTTATAAGTATGAATTGAATGGAATCTCACTTAAGAGAATTAACAAGACGCACGAATTAAGTGACGTAACAATTTCAGATGCGATCAATTTTGATTCTTATAATATTAAAGTTGGTATGAGTACTGGTGGTGTTGATAGAACTCCTTCTTCTGGATGGCCAAAACTTTATATAAGTAATACTAAGTCTGGTGGCGGAAGAAATATTAAGGCAACTCAAAATATGCCTTATGAAATTATTACACCAATGGTCCAGAATGTTACTGTCCCCGGAACAACCTTAAGTGGTATGATTAGGACAGTAAGTGGAAAGAGTATTAGTGGAAATGAGATTCCTTTTATAGATAAAGGATGGGAAACTATTACATTAAATCAACAAAATTATGTTGATTCTCCTAGAATTATTTGTTCCGAAGTTAATCAGAACAATAAATTAACTGCTCTTCCTGGTAGTAAATCATTCCAATTGGGTGTTATATTAGAATCTTCTGATACAAAATTATCTCCGGTAATTGATACTCAAAGAGTTAGTACTATTTTAACATCAAGTAGAGTTAATAGTGTAATTGAAAATTATGCTACAGATAAGAGAGCAAATTCTTTAACTAATGATCCGACTGCAATGCAGTATATTTCTAAAGAAATTAATCTTGAAAATTCTGCAACTTCATTACAAATTATGATAAATGCAAATATGAATACCTATACAGATATTCGTGCTTTCTATGCAATAAGTGAGAAGGATAACTTTAATCCAGTATTTACACCTTTCCCTGGATATGATAATCTAGATAATAGAGGTGAGATGATCAAACTTGAGGATAGCAGTGGTCGTTCTGATGTGTATGTTTCACTTCCTTCTGAAGGTTCTATGGCGGATGCTTGGTCGGAATATACATTTAGTTCAAAAGAGTTGCCTTCATTTAGAGCATATCGAATTAAATTTGTATTAACTTCAACCAGTCAAGTATATGCTCCTTCAGTTAAGGATTTAAGAGTAATAGCACTTGCTTAATTATGGAATACGTAAAAGTAAAGGATCACTCAAATTTGATGAGAGATCCTCAAACGCAAAGCATTGTAAACACCAATCAATCTGCTTATGATGAATATATTGCGAGACGTGATGCTAACAAAGAAACGGATCAAAAATCTCAAAGTATGGAAGAAGATCTTGCTAACTTAAAAGGTGAGATCACTGAAATTAAGGATTTATTACACCAGCTTGTTCAGTCTAAATATCAATAAAGGAAAGTGTGTAAATGGCGCAACCATCTACCAGAACAGAATTAGTTGATTATTGTAAAAGAAAATTGGGTGCTCCAGTTTTAGAGATCAACGTTGCGGATGAGCAAATTGATGATCTGATGGATGATGCTATCCAATTTTTTCAAGAAAGACATTTTGATGGCGTATATCAAACTTTTTATAAGTATCAAGTAACGAAAGATGATATTGATAGAGGAAGAGCAAATGGCGGAAGTAATGGTAAAATAGGAATATCTACAGTTACTGCAGATGCTACAATTGTAGGTTCTGCTACTACTCAATTTTCTTATGAAGAAAATAGCAATTTCTTACAGATTCCACCGAATGTAATAGGAGTTACTAAGTTATTCCATTTTGATGGAAGTAACACCATGACTAATAATATGTTCAGTGTGAAGTATCAGTTATTCTTAAATGATATCTACTATTGGGGATCTACTGAACTCTTATCCTATGCTATGGTTAAGACATATCTTGAAGATTTGGATTTCTTATTAACCACACAGAAGCAAATTAGATTTAATAAAAGACAAGATAGACTTTATCTTGATATTGATTGGTCTACTTTAACCGTTGATGATTATTTGATTATTGATTGTTATGCAACATTAGATCCAAATGATTATGCTAAAGTATGGAATGATTCATTTATAAAACCATATTTGACTGCATTGATTAAGAAGCAGTGGGGTCAAAATATGATGAAATTCCAAGGAGTAAAACTTCCGGGTGGAATCGAATTAAATGGAAGACAAATGTATGATGATGCTCAAAGAGATTTAGATTCCATCATGGAAAAAATGTCCAACACTTATGAACTACCACCTCTTGATATGATAGGATAATGGTATTAAATTCATTTTTCCTACAAGGTTCTCCTGGAGAGCAAAATTTAGTACAAGATTTAATCAACGAACAGTTGAGGATGTATGGTGTTGAAGTACATTATATGCCCAGAAAATATATAACAGAGAAAACAGTAATACAAGAAGTTATAGCATCAAAATTTGATAATGCATATCCTATAGAAGCATATCTTAATAATTATGAAGGATATGGAGATCAAACTACACTACTATCAAAGTTTGGTATTCAGGCAACTAATGAAGTAACTTTAACAATTTCAAAAGATAGATTTGAATCATATATAAGTCCACTTTCAGATGGACAAGATGGTATTAAGATAATGACCAGACCTGCAGAAGGTGATTTAATTTATTTTCCTTTAGGCGATAGATTATTTGAAATTAAATATGTTGAACATTCTCAACCATTTTTCCAACTTAAAAAGAATTATATTTACACATTAAAATGTGAACTCTTTAGATATGAGAATGAAGTTATTGATACAGGTGTTGGAGTTATTGATGATGTTCTTGCCGGAGATAGTTCTAGCGGTAGTTATGGTGGCGGTGGCGGATATATAGACTCAGAAGGTGAAGGTAGCGGTACTAAGGATATTGTTGCGGGAACGGTTGCTTCTAAAACATTGACTATGGTTGGTCTTGGTACAGGAGCAGAAGCATATACTGGATATGTTGCTGATGGTGCTATTAGATTTATTACGGTAACTAATCGTGGTGGTGGATATTCACTTACTCCACGAGTTGCAATATCATCTGCTCCTTCAACAGGAGTCAATGGTATTGGTACAGCAACTATGATTGGTGGTGTTGTTGCATGTAATTTGAATGTTGATCCTTCAAACAAATCAGTACAAAGTGTTGAGATATTAAATCCAGGTATGGGTTATACAGGAGCACCTGGAGTAAGATTTGTTGCACCACCCACAGGTGGAGCAGGTGCTGCTGGAACAGCGACAATTGGTGATGGTGTAGTTGGTATTATTACCATAACTAATGGTGGTTCTGGATATACAGTGGCATCTAAACCACTAGTAACCTTTACTGGTTCTGCTACTGTATCCGCCGCAGCAACAGTGGTTGTTAGTTCTGCGGGAACAATTAGTCAAATTCGTCTTACAAATTCTGGACTTGGGTACACTACACCACCAACAATCACATTTGCTAATCCACCAGTTACAGGATCAGGATCTTATTCATTCAACGAAATAGTAACTGGACAGACTTCTGGTGTTACTGCCAGAGTTGTTAAGTGGACAGAATCAACAAGAAGATTAGAAGTTTCAAATTATACTGGCAATTTTGATGTTGGAGAAACAATTGTTGGAACAGCGTCTTCCGCAAGTTATGAGTTATTCTCTTCAGCTCATACTAGTGCTGATACTGGTTCTGGTACTGTTGGTGGGTTTGGTGTAAATGATGAAATAGAAGAAGCAGCAGATGGTATAATCGATTTTAGCGAAATAAATCCCTTTGGGATGCCTTGATAAATAAAATATAAGAGGACTCTAAAAAAATGTTTGAATATTTTTATCACGAAATTTTTAGACGAACCATTATATCTTTTGGTTCTCTATTTAATGACATTAAAATAAAACATGACAATGCTGATGATGTAGTAACATCTCAACTTAGAGTTCCTTTGGCTTATGGTCCAACTCAAAAATTCTTAGCCAGACTTAAGCAATCTCCAGATTTAAACAAATCTATTGCTCTTACTTTGCCGAGGATGTCATTTGAGTTTATTGGATTGCAATATGATCCCTCAAGAAAAGTCACTACTACGCAAAGATTTACAAAAGGATTATCTGCTGATAAGACATCTATATCAAAAGCATATATGCCAGTACCATATAATATGACTTTTGAGTTGTCAATTATGACAAAATTGAATGATGATATGCTCCAGATCGTTGAGCAGATTCTTCCTTATTTTCAACCATCTTATAATATGACAATCAATTTATTGGAAACAATAGGAGAAAAAAGAGATATACCAGTTATTCTTGAAAGCATTGTTTCAAAAGATGATTATGAAGGTGATTTTACTACAAGAAGAGCATTAATTTATACTTTGAGATTCAGTGCAAAGACATACCTATTCGGTCCTATCAGCACTGCTACTGCCGATATCATCACAAAGTCTACTGTTGGATTTATTGCTGGAAATCTTTCCGGTACAGTTCCAGACAGAGATGTTTCATACTCCACTGAAAGAAGAGCACTTAAGAATTATAGTGGTCAGATTCTTACTGTGTTGATGGACGATGTGTCTGTTGATGACACTATAATAAAAGTAGTAGAACCTGATAATATAACTGTAGATACATATATTGATCTGGATGGTGAGGAAGTGTATGTTAAATCTGTTGGTACTGATAGTATTACAGTATCCAGAGGTCAAGATGGAACTACTATTACTACACACTTAAATGGAGCAGAAATTAAATCCATTACAGCGGCCGATGCTGATCTCATTCCAGATGGAGATGACTTTGGATTTAGTGGTGCATTCGGATGAAAATGACAAAAAAGTTTGATAGATTAAATAGAGAATTTGATATTGAAATGGATATTAATGAATCAGAATCTAACGTTATTACCGCAGATATAGTTGAGGCACCGGAAGAACAAGTTGGCGTAAAGAGACCCGATAGACTTACTCAAACTGATATCACAAAAGATTACGAATATACAAGAGGTAATCTTTACAGTATAATTGAAAAGGGACAAGAAGCAATTAATGGTATTCTTGAACTTGCTCAAGAAAGTGAAATGCCTAGAGCATATGAAGTTGCTGGACAACTTATTAAGAGTGTTTCTGATGCAACCGATAAGTTAATGGATCTTCAGAAGAAATTAAAAGAAGTAGAAGAAGAGAAAGAAGTTAAAGGACCAACAACTGTAAACAATGCTTTATTTGTAGGTTCAACGGCAGAACTGTCAAAATTACTTAAGTCAAATAAAGCAGAGCAGGAAGAACTAAATAATTAGAAAAGATCATGACAGTAAAGTCCGGTATTCATTCCGCGATACCATCAATTAATATTACAATACCTCAAGGTGCTGATTACAATGAGGAATTTTTCTATACCTACAATGATGGTTCAGCAGTAGATCTTACTGGTTATGCAGTAACAGCTTCTTTAAGAAAACATGTTAGTGCTGCTGCGTCTACAGGATTTAGTTATGTCGGTATTGCTTCTTCTGCAGGTGGTAAAGTTAAACTTGAAATGAGTGCCGCTGTTACTGGTATTGTAACTGAAGGTCGATATTTTTATGACGTGAAGATGACATCTGGTAATGGTACTGTAATAAGATTGGTAGAAGGAAACGCCTTAGTCCTTGCCGGTATATCCTAGGAGAAATATAAGTGGCATTAAAAAAACCCTCAGAACTTTTTAATAAAATTGAAATCAATCCTTTTGAAGAGGTGAAAAGTTCTTATAAAGAGAATAATGTCTCTACTATTGATGAAGCTTTTAGTGCATTTCAAACAAATGTAAATCACATTCAATCGTTAAATGATTTTACACAGACATTTGGAACTTTTAGTAAGAATGTAGAGAAAATACAGGATATATCAGAAGAAATTGAAGAAATAAAGGAAGATATTGATTCTCTTGCTACAAAAGAGAATTTAGATGATGCTATGACAGCACATCTACTTTATGTTAAGGATAGTATTGCTAAAGTAGAAGAAGGTATTGAAACTTTAAATACAAAGTCTATTTTCAAAATTAAAAATGACTTTTCATCTTTAGCAGAAAAAGTAAATAATTTCTTAAGTGTTGATGCATTACAATATAAGAATGATCTTTTAAGAAGTGAGAATAGAGTTGATTCTAATTTTGGAAAATTAAAGGATCTTTTAATTTCTGAATCTGAAGATCTTAGTGCAAAAGTTGAAGAAAGAGTAGATTCTATTAAAGAAGAAGTTGGTGGAATTAATTCAAAATCTTTAGATAAGATAAGAAGTGAAATCTTTTCCATGTCGGAAGATTTAGATAATGTAATTAAAAAAGAAATTCCTAGGTATAAGACATTCTTTGCAGAAACTGAATTAAAGACAGAAAAATCTTTAAACTTTTTTACCGAAGAATTTAAGAATAAAATTCAAACTGTTGAGAAGGATTATAAAGAAAAGGTAAGTAATCTGAATGATACAGTTCAGGAATTTATTAATAAAGAAATTCCAAAATATAAGAATTTAATTGTTGAAAATAAACTTGAATCTGAAACTCTAATCAATACTCTTAAAGAAACTTTACAGAAAGATGTAAAATTAATAAATGATCAATTATCATTAGTAACAGATGATTTGGAAAGTGGATTTGCAGAATCTTCTGAGAAGGTAGATAAAGGACTTTCTAATCTTCAAACAGTAATTGATGAATCAAAATCCAATATTAATGATATTTCATCATTATATGAAAATCTTTATAAGGATTTTAAAAAGAGAGAAATTCATGAGGATAAGAAACTAAATGAATTCAAATATAATATTGAAACCATCTCTAATAAGGTAGATACTCATGCTATAGATTATGATACCAAATTGAGAAATGAAGTTGGATTACTTGAAGAAGGTGTTGAGTCACTTGAAGTGGATGTAACTAATAAGATTAAAGATTTAAAACTTGTTATTTCTATAAATGAAGAGCACATTAAAAAGCAAGATAAGTATATTGATGAGATAAAAAAATCTGTTAAGAAAACTGTTAGGTCATTAGATATTGATCTCTTTGAGAAAAAGAATAAGAGTTTAGTTAAAAAGATTCTTTATATTGAAAATGTATTAGAGAGTTTTAAGGAAAAAACTCTTACAGAAGGTCTTTTAGATGTTCCACCACAAACAAATAATTCCGATTCATTAACTCCTTTAGATCAAAAATACGCAACACTTGATGATTTACAGAATCATTATAAGATTTTTATCAATAGGATTCAACAGCAATTGTCTACACTTGGTGGTGGTGGAGAAACACAACTTCAGTATCTTGATGATATTGTTGGTGTAGCAACAAATCTTTCCGCATATGATGGAATGTATCTACAGGTTGATACTTCCGGACCTGCAGGAAAGAAATTTAAGTTTGGTGAGATTACTGTAGGTGCTGCTGGAACTTGGAGATACGATACTGCTGGTATTAGCACTTCTAAAAATATTGGTATTGGTACAACATCTTCAGCTGATACAGCATTACTTGTTGTAGGTGATGCATGGATGTCTGGTAATTTATCTGTTGCAGGAACGGTTACTCATAATGATGTACAAAATCTTGAATCCATTGGTATTGTTACTGCACAGACTGGAATTCGTGTTATTACTGGTGGTATTGATGTAAGTGCTGGTATTGTCACTATACCTTCTACAATAGTTGGTGCTGCTGTTACAACCGATTCGCAAGGAGTAAGAGTTGCTGGTGTTGTAACTGCTACTAGTTTTGTAGGTGATGGAGCATTTAATAATGTTAATATAACTGGTATTACTACTTTAGGATCTGATAATGGAATAGGTGCTGTTACGGTTGGAGTAGGAACTACAGCACTTTTGGTTGATGGTAACGCAAGAATAACTGGTATTCTTTCTGTTGGTCAAGGAACTATTACTTTAAATGGAAGCGATAATAAGTTAAATGTTGGAACAGGAATTACTTTAAATGCTGCTACTGGTAAGATTGAAGCACCAGAAATTATAACGTCTGGAACGACGGGTGCATTCTATCCTCCAGTAATGAATACCACACAGAGAAATGCACTTACTGTTACCGCAGGTGCTATGGTTTTCAATACTACAGATACTAAACTACAATTTTATGATGGAAGTGCATGGCAAGATGCAAGTGGCGTCTCTATTGGACTTGCTATAGCAATCTAAAAACCTAAATATAAGTAGGAATACTAATTATTTGCAATGAAAGAGTCTGTACAAATTGAAGACCTAGCAGGAAATCTTGCTTATGAGTTTATTGACTTAATTAAACCTGAACCAATTAAAATTCCTCAATCACGCATTAATTTTATTGAACAAGACATAAAAGAGCAGTTGGAAGAAGCATCAAGAATTCCAACCAAAACTGGAAATATTATCGTTGTTAATTTAGGTTGGCGCGGAAAAAACTATTGCATAAGAATCTTTTTCCCCAACCTTAAAAAACCATCACGCAGAGAAGTTCAGGATCAGTTGCAGAAAATCTATCCTGGCGCTAAACTCTGGAACTACCAAGTATCGGACTATGAACCCGGAGAACCACTCCTCCAAGTGGGAGGAAGAAGTTAAGAAAGAAACGGAAGAATTAAAAAAAAGAGTTGACAATTTACAGAGAATGCTAGATATGACTTTAGAACATCAAAAGAGAAATTTACTACAACCCAAAGGACACCCACAAACATTCGGAAAATATACAATGATGTAAGGAGATTTTATTATGTCAGTTGAAGAACATTATCTAGGTAATCCATTACTAAAAAAAGCGAATACTGCTATTAACTTTACTCAAGACCAAGTTCTTGAGTTTCTGAGATGTAAAGATGATCCAGTATATTTTGCAAAGAAACATGTTAAGATTGTTTCTCTTGATGAAGGACTAACTCCATTTAGACCTTATGATTTCCAAGAATCATTAATTAGAAATTTCCACGAGAATCGATTTAACATTTGTAAGATGCCCAGACAGACGGGCAAATCTACAACTGTTGTGACGTACCTTCTTCATTATGCTGTTTTTAATGATAGTACAAATATTGGTATTCTAGCAAACAAGGCAGCAACCGCAAGAGAACTCTTAGGCAGATTACAAACTGCATATGAGAACTTACCTAAATGGATGCAACAGGGTATAATATCCTGGAATAAAGGTAGTTTGGAGTTGGAGAATGGCAGTAAGATATTGGCAGCTTCTACATCTGCGTCTGCTGTCAGAGGCATGTCCTTTAATATCCTCTTTCTTGACGAGTTCGCGTTCGTCCCAAATCACATTGCTGAGTCGTTCTTTGCCTCTGTTTATCCTACTATTACTTCTGGCAAATCAACGAAAGTCATAATGGTTTCTACCCCTCACGGGATGAACCATTTTTATAGGTATTGGCATGATGCTGAAAGAGGAAAGAATGAATATATTCCGACAGAAGTTCACTGGTCTGAAGTACCAGGTAGAGATTCTGTATGGAAAGAGCAGACCATTGCTAATACTTCAGAACAACAGTTTAAAGTTGAATTTGAATGCGAATTTCTAGGGTCTGTAGATACTCTGATTGCTCCTAGTAAGTTAAGGACATTAGTATATGATAGTCCAATTCAAAGAAGTGCTGGACTAGATGTACATGAAGCAGTAAAGGAAAACCACGATTATATAATTACAGTTGATGTAGCAAGAGGAGTTAGTGAAGATTATTCTGCTTTTGTTGTTGTTGATATAACAGAGTTTCCACATAAAGTTGTTGCAAAGTATCGCAATAATGAAATCAAACCAATGCTATTTCCCAACATCATATATGAGGTAGCAAGGAATTATAATATGTCTTATATACTCTGTGAGGTCAATGATATAGGCGACCAGGTGGCGTCTTTGCTTCATTATGACCTAGAGTATCAAAATGTGCTTATGTGCTCCATGAGAGGCAGGGCCGGGCAGGTTGTAGGTCAAGGGTTCTCTGGTAAGAAGACTCAACTTGGAGTTAAAATGTCCAAGACTGTTAAGAAGGTAGGGTCTCTCAATCTTAAAACTTTAATCGAAGAAAATAAGGTAATATTCAGTGATTATGAGATTATTTCTGAACTTACTACCTTTATTCAAAAGAATAATTCATTTGAAGCAGAAGAAGGTTGTAATGATGACCTTGCTATGTGTCTTGTCATATATGCCTGGTTAGTAGCACAAGATTATTTTAAAGAACTTACTGATCAAGATATTAGAAAAAGATTGTATGAGGAGCAAAAAAATCAAATAGAACAGGATATGGCTCCTTTTGGTTTTATTGAAGATGGGTTGGGTGAAGAAAGTTTTGTTGATGATAAGGGTGATAGGTGGTTTACCGATGAGTATGGAGATAAAGGTGGCGGAATGGACTATATGTGGAACTACTTGTAAATGTCAATTTTAATAAATATTTTTTAGATAAACTGAGATTTCGGAGAAAAAAGAATGGCGACTCCTCAATTATCTCCCGGTGTACTAACTAGGGAGGTTGATTTAACTGTAGGAAGAGCTGATAATGTACTTGATAATATTGGAGGCATCGCAGGTCCATTTCCAATTGGACCTGTTGATTTTCCTATCAATATTTCATCAGAGCAGGATTTAATTTCTGCATTTGGAAAACCTCTTTCAACTGACGCACAATATGAGTATTGGATGGCTGCTTCGTCCTTTCTCCAATATGGTGGAGTCTTAAAAGTAGTTAGAACTGCTGGCAGTACTCTACAAAATGCTAATGCTGGCGTTGGGGTTGCTTATACAACAATGACTGGTGTAACCAGAATTGATAATTATGACGATTACATGGAGAACCATGCTGATGGCGAAGACACCAATTATACCTGGGCGGCAAAAAATTCAGGTACTTGGGCAAATAATTTAAAGATTTGTACTATTGACGATTTTGCTGATCAAACGATTGGTATTACGACAAGTAGTTTAACACTAGCTGGCGCTCAAATCGGTTATGGTATTACCGCTGGATTGAGTGGAGTTGTTATTCCTGGAGCAGGAACAACCAGTTCCTTTACTGGATATTTGAAAGGAATTATCACTGGCGTTACAACTGACGCAACTAATGAAGCGTCTACAATTGATATTAAGGTTGTATCAAGAGTTTCTGCAGCAAATACAGAAATTAAGATTAGTTATGCAGAGAGCACTCAATGGGCATCTTTCGATACTTCAGATAGTTGCTATTTTGTAAATAACTCTGGTATTAATACTGGACTTTCCGCTACTCTTGCGGCATATACACCTACAACTGCAGTTGACTGGTATGACCAACAGAAACTTGGAATTACCAATGGAGTAATGTATTGGAAGTCTATTGCTCCAAGACCTATTTCTAACAAGTACGTTCTTGATAGAAATGGTAAGAATGACGGATTCCACGTATGTGTTATTGATGACTTAGGTGAAATCACTGGAGTCACAGGAAGTATTATTGAGAAGCACGTAGGTCTTTCTAAGGCAAAGGATGCTATCTCAGCAGTTAATTCTCCTCAGAAGATTTGGTACGAGCAATATATTGCTGATTTCTCAACACAAGTTTATGCAGGAAGCAATCCTTCCAATGCAGAAGACACGTATTGGAAGACAAATCCTGTTGCTACTGGATTCTCAACTGAATTCACAGCAGTTACAGTTGGAGATAGTCTTTGGGGTTTAAATGCTCAGGACGTAACTTATAGCGCAATTGGTAACAATTCATATGTTATTAGTGGTGGTGTTGACTATTCCACCAACAAAGGTATGGCTGCTACTTTAGGAGATCTACAAACCTCCTATAATAAGTTTTCTAATGCCGATGAAATTGCCATGGACTATTTGATCATGGGTCCTGGATTAACTTCCAGAGAATTGTCTCAGGCAAAAGCAGGTCACCTTCTTGCCTTAGCTAATAGTAGAAAAGATTGTGTTGCTCTTGTTGGACCACATAGATCAGATTTGATTGGTGTTACTAATGACGACACACAAACTGCTAATCTAGTTAAATATTTCAGTCCACTGATGTCTACATCTTATGGCATCTTTGATAGTGGATATAAGTATACTTATGATCGATTTAATAATAAGTTCCGTTGGATTCCCACTAACGGTGATATCGCAGGTCTAATGGTTCGCACCAATTTAGTTGCTTATCCTTGGTTCTCACCTGCTGGTCAACAAAGAGGAATCATTAATAATGCTATCAAACTTGCTTTTAACCCAAGCAAGGCACAAAGAGATATCCTATATCCTTTGAGAATTAACTCAGTTATTACTCAACCTGGAATTGGAACACTTCTCTTTGGTGATAAAACTGCTCTTGGATATGCCTCGGCATTTGATAGAATTAACGTTCGTCGTTTGTTCCTTACTGTCGAGCAAGCACTGCAGAAAGCAGCAGAAGCTCAACTCTTTGAACTGAACGATGAGTTAACGAGAGCAAACTTTAAGAACATTGTTGAACCTTATCTTCGTGATGTTCAAGCAAAGAGGGGTCTATACGGATTCTTAGTTGTTTGCGATGCCACGAACAACACTCCTGATGTTATTGATAACAATGAATTTAGAGCGGACATCTACCTCAAGCCTACCAAGTCTATCAACTATGTCACACTGACATTTGTTGCTACTAGAACTGGTGTAGCGTTTGAAGAAGTCGCTGGTACTGTTTAATTAATCTATTCATACTATAAATAACAAACAAGGAGGACCAAAACAATGGCAGTAGGACACAGAATTGAAGATTTTAAGGCAACACTAACGGGCGGCGGTGCACGCCCCAATTTATTTGAAATCGAAATGACTGAAGGTAACGCCAGCATAGGATTACCTGCAGAAAATACAAAGATGTTGTGTAAAGCAGCTTCTTTGCCCGCATCAAACATTGCACCTATTGAAATTCCTTTTAGAGGAAGAACATTTAAAGTTGCTGGAGACAGAACTTTCGATACTTGGACAATTACTATAATTAATGACACCAATTTTGAAATTCGCACAGCGATGGAAAACTGGATGCAAAAGATTGGTCAGTATGCTGATGCTAGTGGCGACACGAATCCAGCTGACTATCAAATTGATGCAACCGTTAAACAGCTTTCAAGACTAGCATCAGCTGCAGGAGCAGTTGATGGAACTGGTTTAGAATCTGTTTATGAATATACCTTCTATGGTATTTTCCCAACCAACATTAGTGCAATTGACCTTTCTTATGATACTGGAGATTCGATTGAAGAATTTACAGTTGAATTCCAAGTTCAATACTGGGAACCAAAACCCGGAAATAATCAAGGTTAATTCCAAAAAGGTCTTTGATCTACTCTGATAAATAGATCACAGACAAGATGTAAAATAAATCATGCCTAAGTTATTTGGATTTTCTATCGATGATAGTGAATCAAAATCACCCACTACTCTATCACCTGTTCCTCCCAATAAGGAGGATCAGAGTGATCACTATCTGAGTAGTGGGTTTTTTGGTTCCTATGTTGATATTGAAGGTGTTTACAGAACTGAATTTGATCTTATTAAAAGATATCGTGAAATGGCTCTTCATCCTGAAGCGGATAGTGCTATTGAGGATATTGTTAATGAAGCAATCGTATCAGATACTAATGATAGTCCAGTAGAAATTGAACTATCTAATCTCAATGCTAGTGATGGCATTAAAACTAAGATTAGAAATGAGTTTAAATATATTAAAGAAATGCTTGATTTTGATAAAAAATCGCATGAGATCTATAGAAATTGGTATATTGACGGTAGATTGTATTATCATAAGGTAATTGACCTTAAAAAACCACATGAAGGTATACAAGAACTACGTTATATTGATGCACTAAAGATGCGTTATGTACGTAGAAATAAGAAAAATGATAAGGATAAATTCAAGAAGCATAATAATCTAATTGAAGATAATCCAATGGATTATGAGTTTCCTGAATTAGAGGAATACTTCATCTATAATCCAAAGATGACGTATCCAATAGGAAGTCCTCTACATTCTGGATCAAGTGCTGGTGCTAATGCTGGTATTAAATTTACTAAGGATTCTATCACATTTTGCACTTCTGGACTTGTAGATAGAAATAAGGGATCAACACTTTCATATCTCCACAAATCAATTAAAGCTCTTAATCAACTTAGAATGATTGAGGATAGTCTTGTTATCTATAGACTATCAAGAGCACCAGAACGTAGAATTTTCTATATTGATGTTGGTAATCTTCCTAAGGTAAAGGCAGAGCAATATCTCCGTGATGTTATGATGAGGTATCGTAATAAGTTAGTATATGATGCTAATACTGGTGAGGTTCGTGATGATAAGAAATTCATGAGTATGCTAGAAGACTTCTGGCTTCCTAGAAGAGAAGGTGGTAGAGGTACGGAGATTACTACTTTACCTGGTGGTCAGAACCTTGGAGAGATTACTGATATTAAGTATTTCCAAGACAAACTATACAGAGCACTTAATGTTCCTGTTTCTAGGATTGGTGGTGATGGTGGATTTAACCTTGGAAGGTCTTCAGAGATCTTAAGAGATGAGGTTAAATTTAGTAAGTTTGTTGGACGTTTGAGAAAGAGATTCTCGGCAATGTTTAGTGATATGCTTAAGACTCAATTGATTCTTAAGAATATTATTACTCCTGAGGATTGGGAAGTAATGGCAGATCATATTCAATATGATTTTATCTATGATAACCACTTCTCAGAACTAAAAGAAACTGAACTTCTTACTGAGAGACTTAATATGGCTGCAACAGCAGAACCATATATCGGCAAGTATTATTCTCAAGATTATGTTCGCCGTAAGATTCTTCGTCAAGCAGATGAGGAAATTATTGAACAGGATAAGTTGATTGCTAAAGAAATTGCGGATGGAGTTATTCCTGACCCAATGGCACCTATTGACCCAGAAACTGGTCAACCCTTATCTGATATGGGAGATCTTGGAGCTCCTGTTCAAGAACCTGAAGTAGATGCTCAAATAATGGAACCATCTGACAAACAAGTCAAGTCTGCAGAGATTTGATAAATATTTAAAATTGTACTATTTAATGCTATGCCTGAAGTAACTAATGCTGATTTAATGGATATGATGGCTTCTGATGAGTCGCCATCTGGAATAAGTGATAGAATTAAAGATATTCTTTTCACAAAGAGTGCTGATAATATTGATGATATTAAACCTTCAGTATCTAGTAGTATGTTTGGTCAAGAAGAACCAGAAGAAGAACCAGAAGTTGAATCTGAAGAGTAATACTAGTTTATAAATAACTAATAATCACAATGTCCATCGACGGAATGAATAATGGCTCATAATCCTGTAGGAACTTGTACTGCAGTTACGACTGGTACATCTAATGTTAATTCAACTGCATTTTCTCATCAATCTGATAGTTTGAGAGTCACTGCTTTAACCAAAGGTGCTCATATTGGTATTGGCACAAGTGGTGTTGTTGCGACTCCGGCAAATTACTTTGTTGCTGAGAATACAACGGAAGTTATTAATATTGGTAAACCCCGATCACAAAGAGTTGTTGGTGTTACCAGTGCTGCTGCTACCACTACATTAACATTCCCAGAAGGTGAAGGATCTCAATTTGTGGTTGGAGATTCTGTTTCCTTATCTGTAGGTGGCAATTCAGATTATGATTTCAGTGATTACATTGTAATGAGTGTTAATAACACAGATCCTTTAGGAGGAACTTTCTCTCAGAGTATTGTTGTTAACTATCCTTCTGTTAGTCCATATCCAAATACAACAAGAGATGGTCTTGGATATGATGCATATGTGAGAGGTACTTTCACAGTTGGTACATTGGCATTAGGAACTGGTGTGGCATATCTACAGCAAGTACAAGTTAGCGGAGATTCCTGATGAAACTTATTAGAGAAGAAATCGAATCAGTAAAGTTTATTACCGAAGGAAAAGGTGATAAAAAATCTTTATTCATTGAAGGACCCTTTCTTCAAGCGAATATCAAGAACCGTAATGGTCGGATGTATCCATTAGAAACTCTTCAAAAGGAAGTTTGTAGATATAATGAATCTAATGTTGCAACAGGTAGAGCACTTGGCGAATTAGGTCATCCTGATGGTCCAACTGTTAATCTTGATAGAGTTTCTCATAAAATTATTTCATTAAAAGAATCTGGTTCCAATTTTATTGGTAGAGCAAAGATTCTTGAGACTCCTATGGGTCAAATCGCCAAGTCCTTAATTAATGAAGGTGTAAAACTTGGTGTATCCTCTCGTGGTATTGGTTCATTAAAACCAACCAAAGAAGGATTTAATGTTGTTGGCGACGACTTTATGTTAGCTACTGCTGCTGATATCGTTGCTGATCCTTCTGCTCCTGATGCTTTTGTTGAAGGAATTATGGAAGGAAAAGAGTGGGTTTGGGAAGGTAATACCCTTCGTGAAAGACTCGCTGCTAATACAAAGCATCAAATAGACGTTCTTGTGGCGCAAAAAGCGTTAGAAGAGCATAAATTGGATTTATTCAATCAGTTTTTAAACTCATTGTAAATTCTCAATTTATAAATAAATATAGATTAAATTACTACTAAAGGTTAATCGGAGAGTTCAAATGTCGCGTGGCACACAATTACAAGAAATGGAAACTGGCACAAAGCAATCCAAAACCGCTGTCAATGCTAACGCTAAAGCAGCTGATCCGCTAAAGGGTCTGGATTCAGGATCAACTCCTGGACAGGCTGCTGTTGAGGATCTTGGAGGGCCTACACCTGACAACTACAAACCAGATGATGATTCAGCTAAGCTGAATACACCTGGTGGAAGTCTTAAGCAAGTTAAGGATGTTGTCAACAAGGGTGCTAAAGCAGGAATGGCAGCGCAGACTAGCGCTACTCCTGTAAGTGTTCCTGAAGATACTGAGATTACTGACGAAGTAATCGAAGAGGAAGAAGTTACTACTGATGAAGTAGTTGAAGAAGAAACTGCCGAAGAAGCAGTTGTTGCTGAAGCACCTGATTTTGAAGAAATCAGTGTTGCCGAAGACGTAGAAGCACTTCTTTCTGGCGAAGAACTCTCTGAAGAATTTCAAGAGAAAGCAAAAACAATCTTTGAAGCTGCTATTAGGCACAAGATTGAAAACGCTAGAGAAATTCTAGAATCACAATATGTCGAAAGACTTAACGAAGAGATTGTAGAAATTAAAACTGAACTCTCTGAGCGTGTTGATTCTTACCTAGAATATGTTTCATCTGAATGGATGGAAGAAAATAAATTAGCCGTTGAGGCTGGTCTTAAGGAAGATCTTAATGCTTCCTTTATGACTGGTTTGAAAGGCCTCTTTGAAGAGCATTATGTATCACTCCCTGAAGAAAAATATGATGTACTAGAGAGTATGGTAGAAAAACTAGATGACATGGAAACCAAGCTCAATGAGCAAATCGATAGGAACATACAACTGAATAAGAGACTTTCTGAGTCTACTTCAGATGTAATTCTTGCCGACGTTTCTGAAGGCCTTGCTGCCACGCAGAAAGAAAAGCTTGCCGCACTTGCTGAAAGTGTAGAGTTTGAAAGTGAAGCAAATTATCGTGAAAAACTGGAGACTTTGAAAGATTCTTATTTCGTTTCTAAGCCTTCAACCGTTAAGACAGAAACTCTTTCAGAGGGAGTAGAAGCTGCTCCTGAATCAGTATCGAATTCGATGTCTGCTTATCTGAGGACGCTCTCGACTTTTAACAAATAAACTGAATTTAACATTAATTCAAACTAAAAAACAATTACACTTAAGGTAAACGCAAATGTTCCATTCCGAACAATTGCAGGAAAAGTGGGCACCTCTCCTCAATGCTGAGGGTGCGGGCGAGATCCAAGATTCTCACCGTAGAGCTGTTACCCGCCGTCCTGCTAGAAAACCAAGAAAAATTTCTGAGAGAGCAAAACTCTTTCTCCGAGTCCGGTTCATTCCTGACAGAAGCAACACCAACTAACGCCTCCGGTACTGGTGGATTTGGTTCTGATTCTGCTCCTGCTGGTCCTACTGCTGGATTCGACCCCGTTCTGATCTCCCTGATCAGACGCTCCATGCCTAACCTGATCGCTTATGATCTGGCTGGCGTTCAACCGATGAGTGGTCCTACTGGACTTATCTTCGCAATGCGCTCGCAGACCTATAAGGAAGGTTCTAGATCCGAAACTTTCTACGACGAAGTAGATTCGGCGTTCTCTGGACAGCCTTACGGATTCGATGTTCAGGAAGGAACTGAGCAAAACGTTGGTATGGGTACTACTGGACAGTCCGGTACTAACCCTGGCGTTCTGAACCCAGTTGGTACTGCTACTTCTACTGCCTACAATGTAGGTCAGGGAATGCCCACAGCTGATGCTGAAGCACTTGATGGCACTGCTAATGATGCCTTCAACCAGATGGCATTCAGCATTGAGAAAGTTACGGTTACTGCTAAGTCCCGTGCTTTGAAAGCTGAGTATTCACTAGAACTCGCTCAAGACCTTAAGGCCATTCACGGTCTTAACGCTGAAGCAGAACTTGCTAACATCTTGAGTACTGAGATCCTCGCTGAAATTAACCGCGAAGTTATCCGTACTATCTACAAGACTGCTGAGCAAGGCGCTGTTCAGAACGTTGCTACCGCTGGTCAGTTTGACCTCGATATCGACTCCAACGGCAGATGGTCTGTTGAGAAGTTCAAAGGACTTCTGTTCCAAATCGAGCGCGATGCTAACGCTATCGCACAAAGAACTCGTCGCGGAAAGGGCAACATCATCCTCTGCTCTGCAGACGTTGCTAGTGCTCTTACAATGGCTGGTGTTCTGGATTATACTCCTGCACTTAACGCCAACTTGAACGTTGACGACACAGGTAATACTTTCGCAGGAACTCTGCAAGGTAAGTACCGCGTCTACATTGACCCTTATGCTGCTAACCTAGTTGGCACAGGTGGTCCTCAAGGCGGAAACCAGTACTACGTTGTTGGATACAAAGGTTCTTCACCTTATGACGCTGGTCTATTCTATTGCCCCTACGTGCCCCTCCAAATGGTACGCGCAGTTGGCGAGAATTCCTTCCAACCCAAAATCGGATTTAAGACTCGTTACGGTATGGTTGCTAACCCCTTCGCTGAAGGAACCAACCAAGGATTGGGTCGTCTTAAGACGAACAACAATCGCTACTACCGTCGCGTTGCTGTCAAAAATCTTATGTGATATAGAAGTTTATATACTTCAATCATTTACAAGACTCTCCCAATCGGGAGGGTCTTTTTTTTATCTAAATACTTAAAAAGCAGAATAATGTCCAGACAAATTGATAATAGGAATTTTTTATCTCCTACCGGATTTAAATTTGCTTTAGATAAAGCTCCTAAAGTTGCATTTTTTTGTAACCAAGCAAATATTCCTTCTCTAGACCTTGGAGTAGCAATTCAACCTACCTACTTAAAAGATATTGAACAACCAGGTGATAAAGTTAAATTTGGTGATTTAAGATTAAGATTTATGGTTGATGAAAATCTTAAAAATTATATAGAAATTCAAACTTGGATAAGAGGATTGGGTTATCCAGAATCTGGTGAAGACATAAAAAGACTAGCATCTGGAAATAAAGAACTAGATATGAAATCTAGATCTTGGGCAAATGTTTTTTCTGATGGAACACTTCAGATTTTAACTAGTGCTATGGTTGCTAAATTTCAAGTAAGATTTAGACAAATGTGGCCTTATTCCTTGACAACAGTGACTTTTGATGCTACAGCTAATGATATACAATACTTTACAGCAGATGTAAGTTTTAAATATTTGATATATGAATTAACTGATTTAGACGGAAACCCATTATGTAGTTGTGATTAAATGACGATTGACCTTGATACTATACAAAAGATGTGGGAGAAAGACTCACATATTGACCCAGATAATTTACATACAGAATCCTTAAATATTCCTTCATTACATGCAAAATATTTTGAGTTATATAATACATTATTCCTCTTAAGAAAGAAAGCAGAACAACAGCGTAAGAATATTAGACACGAGAGGTATGAGTACTTTTCTGGTAAATCAGATCCAGAAATATATGTAGAGAATCCTTTTCCCAAGAAGATAAGGGATAAAGCCACGATGGAAAAATATATGGACGCCGATACAAAGATAAGCAATGTATCCTTGAAGCTGGACTACTACGACGCAATGTTAGTATACCTTGAGAGTATTCTAAAGATGATAAGTAATAGGAGTTTCCAAATAAAAAATAGTATTGAATTTATGAGATTTAACTCTGGATTAGGATAATGGAAATACTTTCTCTCTTTTCAACTAATATAATAACAACTTTTATTGAAGAAGATGTAGAAGAATTAAAAATGTCTAAAGTTAAGTTTACATCAATTTCACCAACTGATCATAATCCACAAACTCCAGACATTAGTATAAATTTACGGGTATTAAAAAAATATCCAAAACTTGAAGATTTGTTATTAAAAAAGTTTGTAGAAATTGCTGGAACATATTTTAATTATAAAAATGATTTTGCTATAACAACATCTTGGTTTACTAGAGTTAATAAAGGACAATATTCACAACCACACGTACATAAGAATAGTTTTTGGTCAGGTGTTTATTATTTTGATGACTATTCTGAAGATAGTGCTTCTATAGAATTTATGAGTCCATTAGTAGATTTTACAGATTATTATCTTAAACCAGATGAGGAAAATGAATTTACTGCTACTATGGTATCAATACAACCTAAAAAAAATTCTATAGTATTTTTTCCAAGTTATATTGAACATAAAGTATCAACTCATAAGGATAATGCTACTAGATATTCTCTTCCTTTTAATATAGTTCCAATTGGTAAATATGGTAATGGGGATTCGTTTTATAATACAGATTGGTTTGAGTGATAAAGTGAATAAATAAAAGAAAAGTGTTAATATAGATGAAAACCTTCGTAGATTTTATATTTGAGTGTTATTTTAATAAGTTTTCATTTTCTTTATTTGAGGGAAAATATAGTGATGAACACGCATTTAGAAAAGTGTGGAATCACTTCATTACTCATAGAAAATATGGTAAAGATGTAAGAGCTCTTATCAATGCTGGAAAATATGATGAAGCTAGAGAAGAAATGGA
>Ga0208894_1000347_pt1 | contig 35759 bp, 32 predicted proteins | sample ETNtaG_12_FD_185752 | JGI IMG/M metagenome (GOLD analysis project Ga0208894, IMG submission 185752) | Marine microbial and viral communities from oxygen minimum zone, Eastern Pacific Ocean - ETNP201306SV49 (SPAdes) (version 2) | ecosystem: Environmental > Aquatic > Marine > Oceanic ...
TGCTCTGAATCACTTCACCCCTACTCCATCCATTTGTCCTACCTACATCCATGAATTCAATGAATCTAACAATCACTCCAGTTCCACGGAAATGATTGACGAGTTTTGCTGCTTGGTCCTCATTCACACCTCTTCTGATGACGCAATTAATTTTTACCGGAGTTAGCCCCGCCTCTAATGCAGCATCTATTCCATCTAATATGTCTGCAACAGGGACTCTTGAATCGGTCATTTTTCGGTGAACTTCATCATCCAAAGCATCGAGGCTGACTGTTACTCTAGAAAGCCCAGCATCGGCTAATGCCTGTGCGTTACGTTGAAGAAGAGAGCCATTGGTAGTTAGGGCAAGGTCAATTTCAAGCTTTGATAATCGAGAAATTAAATCGGCTAAATTGAATCTAAGAAGTGGTTCTCCACCAGTAAGTCTCACCTTCTCAAGGCCTAACTCCATACATGCAAGTACCACTTTTTCAATCTCATCGAAAGATAGGAAAGCTCGGCGGGGAAGGAAAGTATGATCCTCATTGAATTTTTTCCTAGGCATGCAGTATGGGCATCGGAAGTTGCATCGATCGGTTAATGAAATCCGTAAATCTCGCAACGGTCTACCCAATGCATCCGTGGTTTCCTGTGACTCCATTGGATGCCCCCCGTAACCAATCTATCAAAGGGTTGTTGATGGAGAATAGTGAGTTCAAATTGAGATTGTTAGCATCAACCGATAGCCCGCAAGTTGAAAATGGAGGAGCCTCTGAACAAGGTCGGGAACATGCTGGCTATCACATCCAAGGCTCGTGAAATGCTTGATTCATTCGCTGAGAAATCAGGAGAAGAGGACCTCGCTCTTCGGATCGAAATTATTGGCCGCGGACCAAAGGGATTCCAGTATGATTTACAATTTGTAGGCACTGATGGTGGTCAAGAGGACGATGTAATTACTAATGTCGAGGGAGTTACTGTTCGAGTTGCTATGCGAAGTGCTCAATATCTAGATGGTACCACACTTGATTTCAAGGAAACTCTGATGGGAGGTGGATTCTCTTTTGACAATCCCAACCCATTGTGGATTGATGAATTATCAATACGTGTCGCGGAAATCATCAATGAGAAAGTAAACCCCGCTGTTGCTTCTCACGGGGGAGTAGTTGAGCTGATAGGAGTAGACGATGATAAGGCAATTATTGCATTTGGAGGGGGGTGCCAAGGCTGTGGAATGGCCGATGTCACTCTGAAACAGGGAGTTGAGGTAATGATTAAGGAAAATGTTCCTGAAATTCTAGAAGTTGTCGATACTACTGATCATGCTGCAGGTAGCAATCCATTCTATTGATGCACTCATCAATAGACCATTCTGACTTCGTCGTCATCACGTTCTGTATCTGGTGCAGGTAATGCATTGGCTTGAGCACGTTCGAATGCTTCTCTTACTCTCTCCTCGATGGCACGAGCATCTTCTAGCAAGCCTTTCACTGGAATCTCCATATCCATAAGTTCTGAAATTCCCTCAATTGCTATCAGAGCTGCTCTAGCATCAGGATACATCGGATTGCACTCAGCGAGTAAGGCCGTGACATCCAGACCTCGTCGCTCACCTTCTGCAATCAGATATCCAGAAATCCCAGATACAATCCCTTGTTGAATTCGCTGAATACCTGAATTATCTAGCGAGTCGCGACCAATCGAAGTTGAAGATACACCCCAAAGGTCACTTTCTTCCTTAATTCCAAGATCATTACTGACCACTCCATCAACAACGATTAGACGGTCAAAACCACCTTTCGTAAACCACTCAAGCACAGTTTCTCCAAAATGAACATCGTTCTGAGGGGGAAATTGAATTTCGGCAATGAAAACACCTAGTCCATCGCCTTGGTATACACGGACTGGATGTTTAGGAATTGAATCATGAATCAAAGCAATAGCTGGGAACTCAGGATGAAGAACAGTTCCCATGGGGTCTAGTTCCATTGTTTGAATAATGTGAGACATCGCAATAACACCGACTGAACCTACTGTGGAAAAGCCACAAATTGCCGTCCCACCGAGCCTCGTAGGGTCTGCAGTTGAATGCAAGACGAGGGGAAACCCTGAGTTGTCCTGTGAACCCATTAGACACCGGTCGTCGGCTGTAAGTCTTGAATCAAACGGTTGCGGGATTGATAAAGAATCGAAGTCGATTTTATCAAATAGAGGTTCTAGGGCCGAGTGATACTGATGACTGAAGATGAGAATAACAACATCGGGCGCATATACATTCGAGTAGGTTCAACTGAGGTTGATCTTTCAGGTTCAGCCCGTGAAGTCAATGATTCTTGGCTGAAACTGCGTGAACAAGATACGTGGGCCTCATCATTGTCAAAAGTACGCACTGCGAGGCAGAATGCAATTGATGCCGCTAGGGCTTCTTTACAGGAATTAGGAATTCCAGAAAGAGGATCTGCATTCAGAAGATTGATTGAAAATTGTGGAATTTACAAGACTGGGGATGTTATATTGGCGGCAATACATTATCTGCGTTCTGTTGAGAAAGAGGAAGATACTCCGCCTAGAGAAGTCAAGCAATTCATTGTTGATTCAGGCAAATGGAGTACTGAAGAAGTTGAGAAATGGAATCTTTCTCTATACATCAACAGAATGCTTGAGGATACATCCGAGCGGGGGAAACCCGCTCTTTTGACATATCCCGCTGGGATGGATAAGAATCGCTTCGTAATTCTTACAGATGCTGGAAGAGATCACCTTGAGAGGCTGTCAGCGTGAGTGATACTGAAGATATGGATGACGAGCCAAAGGACTGGTCATTCACTTCTCACGTAGGCGAGGACTTGCGCGGTGTTGATCTATCAGGTGCTGATTTGCGAAGAGCTGTATTCGATGGGGCTGACCTTGAAGGAGCTGACTTATCTGGAGCAGATTTGCGTAAGGCCTCATTCAAACGTGCGAATCTGATGAAAGCAGCATTTGATGACGCAGATATGCGTGATGCTATTTTTGTGAAGGCTAGAATGAATTTGTCGAATTTTCAAGGAACTAAACTAGACCGAGCAGATTTACGTGGAATCCGTGGAAAGTATGCAATATGGCGAAGTGCCAATTGGTGGGATGCTCGAATGGATGATAATCTACGAAAAGCACTAGAAAAAAAGTGGCCAAAACCCTAGTCAGATTGCATCTTCGCCAATCCTTCACGCATCCATTCGGGGACGGGTATTTTCTTGTTCACCTGTCTCATATCAGTGCATACTGTCACCTGGTCTGCTGTCCAACATAGAATACCTTCTTGATTGTGGAATTCATAGTGCCAAGTGACTGAAGTTGTTCCTATTTTTGCTACTTTTATTGAGCAATGAACAGTGTCACCATAGGCTATAGGATGTAGAAATTGGGCCTCGCTGTGAACAAGAGGGAATGCGATTTGATGTTCACTCAGAATCTCATTGTAATGCATACCGCAGGAAAACTCCCAAGATTCTTCGTAGAACCGGTGTGCTAAATCCCAAAATCTAGGATAATACACAATCTTCGCAAGGTCGACCATCGGGAAATCCACACGACGGGTTGAAACGAATACCATGGGGTTCCGTCAACACGGTAGGGCTTGAACGCTGTGATGGCGGACCCACCGCGATTCGAACACGGGTTTAAGGCTCCGCAAGCCCCAGTGATATCCAGGCTACACTATGGGTCCAGTGGGTCGCTCGACCTGCGTCTTGGGTTTAACCCCGACGGTCGAAGTTTGAGTCATAACGAAAGAGGCAGAACTGTCTTCCAACGTGGCTCAGCGAGCTTCTTGGCATTAGGTCCGTCTCTAGGATTTGTAGTCTTATGAACAAGGACGCCATGCATTCCTTGGACTGCAAACTTAACTCTTAGTTCGACCATTCGGTCTCTCTCTGCAGCACCCATTTGCTCATTGTCAAGTTCTATGCTGGTGCGAGCACCCTCATCACCCTCGTTACAGATACTCAAGGAGTTGCCATCGACACTGGCTCGAGGTGAAAAATCGAAGTCATCCGGATTGTTCATCCAAACTTCCACATCTACGACTAATCGGTCTCGGACCGAAGCCTTTGTGATCTCAATAGAGCGCACCATTGCTCATCCCACAAGCCGGGAGTTGAAAGGTCTTCGCACGAAGATGGGAGGGTTATATTCCCACTTCACTTACTCTTGGAATCATAATTATGTATTCCACAACAAAGTTCCAATCATTTCCAGTATCTGGGTCGATTCCATCAATCGGAATATCTGGATCACATTGGTCTGCAATAATATTCCAAAACCAGTCACCTTGGCCGAATCGAGCCCCGGGTTGGTTAAGCAATGACTCTATGACGGATTCCGATGAGTCAGCATTGACGGTATACCCACTATTTGGATAAGGATTCATTGATTCACGAGAGATTGTGGCAGTCGAGTTTAATGTTATATTTTCTTGAGTTGTCTGAACGGATTCAACCCAGCCTGAAAGTGGGACGCTGACTTTCAGTGTGAAATTATCTTCAGGCCACTGAATCGGCAGAAGATCACGACTCAGAGTAAGGGTTGCATTTACTTGGATTAATCGTCCGTCTTCGCCGGGTAAATTTGTAATAATTGTAGATTCACCCTGTTCGGTATATCCATTGTATTCATGTTCTATTGTTTGCTCTTCCCAAACAATATTGAAAATTCGTTTAATCACTGTAAGATGCCAGATTTTTTTGGTTACCGCACCTGTGTCATCAATAACCATTAACATTCCACTCATGTTTCCTGATTCAGCATAAGAAATCGTAATTTTATCGTTGTTATCATCAGCATCATTTGTTGAATCCCCATCATTGTTTGAATCAAAACCAAGGTTGAGATCCCACATGAATTCAACAGGAGCGCCTTCAAAGTCAAAAGATTCTGAGGCATCTAATGTTGCGCTCTCATTCGTACGGACGAAATTAGGCATTTCTAATACAATAGTTGGTGGAGAATTAACAAAAATAGTGACACTTGCTCTATCACTCTCACCTTGATCATTGAAAACTTCGACTTCAACATCATAATGACCTGGTTCGGTAAAAGTATGGAAGGAAATACCTACAGTAGTAGTCCTATCTTCGCCATCTCCAAAATCCCAAACATATTCATCAATTATTGTCGGAGATGGTGTTGAAGATTGGCGAGCATCAAAATTTACGGTTTCTCCTACATCAACTGACATCTGATCGGCAGACACAACAGCGTTAGGGGTAGTTGAAGAAATACCGGAACATCCGGCCAATGATGTTGTTAGCAATAGCGCTGAAAAAACCAGAGTAGTCAGTTCTCGCTGTTGCATCAAGGTTACTGGCACAACTGAACACAAATAGCCATGACGGGTTCAGAACTGATTCAGATAGAGTTCATGGAGGGTCACTTACGGGGTCGGACATGGTCGGCGATATGTTGTCTGGGTTCAGAGTCCTTGGCTTCGATTTAGAGACGACCGGACTCGATGCTCGTAAGGAACGTATTGTTCAGTATGCATTGATTGGTAGTGATATAGATGGATCTCATATTAATCTAACTTCACTGGTAAACCCTCGAAAATTAATTCCCATTGAATCAACAAGAATACACGGAATATCTGATGACGATGTCAAAGAGGCTGGCTCTTTCGAAACCCATGCAAAACAAATCTGTGAGCTTGTTGAGGGCTCTGTAATTGTTGGCCATAATGTGGCTCGATTTGATTGGAGATTTCTTGAATTAGAATGTATGAGGGCAGGTGTTGAACCTCCTGTTCCTCGAGCTATTATTGACACACTAGCCATCGCGAGAAAACTAAGAATCCCTGGAAAACATGCTCTTGGTCCTCTTTGTGCGAGATTTGATATTAGTATAGATAGAGCGCATACTGCCGATGCAGATGCTGGAGCAAGTCTTCTACTATTGTGGAGCATGATGAAAAATTATCCTAATAATTTCCGTGGTAGCATTGATGATTTAGAGGACATGGTAATCGGAAAAAAATTAGACAATAATATGGGTCCTGGGATACAAGATTTAGAGCCTATACAAGGAACAAATGGAAGATTGAGGATGTCGGAAGATGGAGTGGTGGTGGCATTCGGAAAACATCGAGGAAGAACTCTCAGAGAACTTGAGAAAATTGACCCGCGTTATGTTGACTGGCTCTGCTCACCATCATCTCCAATTCCTTCAAAAATTGTATCGGAATTAGTTCGTAACGAACGTGAATAATCACGAGCATGTCCCTCAAGCAAGGGGCTCCATGGTAGTACCTCACACCAATCACCAAGATGAGCCACGCGCCCATCCATTCGTGCGCTCCCTAGGAAAATTGGCCCTTCATGTCCCGAATCTAATAGCTCAGACATTTGAGTTAGTGCTTGATCTCGGATAACTGCTCCAAACTTATGATCAGAGCCAGATACTTCACCCTCATCACCAACTGGAGGGGTTCTTTGAAACAATGCTGCACCTGCATCTCTATCAAAGCGAATAACGTTGACTACTTCATCTCTGAACATATGACCTGGAGATAGTAAACCATCACGTCTACCGGCCCACCAAATTGGACACCAAGCCTTCCACTCACACCATCCACATTGTTGTTCACCGGGTGTTGCTTCCAAAGGTGTGTTCGATGGCCGCATCCCTTCCCATGCCTCTAATGCCGGCTCAAGGACGGATGGACCATCGGCGACATGTATTGTCTGATTCGCTGAATACCATCCTTCTGCTGTAACTTGTGGGTGATTGGGATTATTCTGTTTCAATAAATCTCGATAAAATCGTAATTGGCGACTGACTTTTTCATTCAAAGAAGGACTAGGTGGCCTTCCTGTCTTCAAATCTGCTACAATCCAACCGCGAGATTCGCCTTTCGCATCAATATCTGCGACTAATAGGTCAAGACGGCCCATCATTCGGCCACATTCTGAGACTAATGTTCCTTCATTAGCCAAAACTATTGATTGAACCTCTTTCCAAGTCGCTACGCTAACTTCAGAGAAATTCTGAATCTCAACTGTAGATTTTGAAAATAGAATATTGAGAGCCCCTATTAGGCCATCATGTGCCTTAGTAATTTGTTCATCTTTCCATCTTGGATGTCTTGGTGTTCCGAGAAAATTATCCTTCTCTATTTGCCAATGACGATCGAGAACTGCCTTAGCGGTTGCAGGGAGCCATCCAACCTCATCATCGTCTCTTTCCAAAAGGTTGAGATTGCACAAATCTTCTACTGAATTGTGAACTGCATTTCCTAAGGCAGCAGGCATACTGGCCTTTCGAGGTAGGCCTTGACGAGATAACCAGTATTTACGCGGACATTCTTCAAATCTATTCCAAGAAGAAGGAGATAATTGGTGTGCAATAAAGCCCTCTTCAGGTTCTTGAGTACTGCCCTCGGCCTCCGTCATACTCGCTCTGTGAAGGCCAAGGATTAACAGCATCTCGGTCTGCTTAGTAGCAATGAGCGGTACTCCTGTGGTCGCTGTAGATAGTGATTTGAATTTTGAAGATGCTCTTGTTGTGACTTGTTTCCCCTCGACTGGATTCGTTAGTAGTATTGTAGCACACTTCCTCGTTGACCGGCTAGGTTTGAAATTTGCAGGAGGTGCAAGAGGTCCTGGGCTACCGCCTGTTTGCTTGGTTCAGGAAGGGAAACCACTCCCTCCTCTGCGATTCTACGCAGGTGAGCCTATTTGCAATGTTGAACGCTGTGATAAAATTGTACTAATCGCTTCGGAAATCCAGGTGACTGCAGAAATGAGTCTGCCAATGAGTGATGCAATTTTAGATTGGGTTGAAGAAAATGGAGCCGCTCAAATGATAATGATTGATTCATATTCTCACGGCCCCGAACAATCGCACTCAATCTTTGATGATGATGAATCTGATGAGTCATTACTGGGAATAGCATCTACTGATGCTGCACATGAAGTACTATCTAATTTGGAGGTTCCAATGCTGAAACATGGTGTTGTAGCCGGAATGACTGGCGTAATGCTCGGTGAATGTAGAAGAAGAAGAATAGATGCAATGGCGATTATGGCCGAATCTGGTGATGAAATTGCAAATGGAGCAATACCTGATGCTAGAGCAGCAGCTAGGATTATCAAAGCCTTGGATGGATTACTACCTGCAATTAAATTGGATCCTGAACCTTTGTTGAAAGAAGCGCAGAGAATTGAAGAACAAATTCGTGAAATGATGAAAATTCAACTGAATAATCTTCAGAAAGAGAAGAGTTCGGGTGAGAGTTCAGCAATGTTTGGGTGATTAATAATCGCCTAGAGACATCTGCTGAGATGAATCATCAATTTCTTCTGTAATTTCCCTCTGAATCTGTGAGTCGGAATCGAGTAATGACTGCAACTCAGCCTCACTCAATACTTTGACTTCTAGTCTGCGGGCCTTTTCCAACTTCGACCCTGCTGATTCTCCGGCCACAAGATAGTCCAGTTTTCCTGAGACGGTGGAAACAACCTTTCCACCTGATGACTTAATCATCAAGGCAATCTCTTTCCTAGATCTAGACATTGTACCAGTAATACAAAATGTCAATCCGAGAAGAGAACCGGTTTGTTCAATCATTTCAGTACTAGTAATAGTTAGTACCTCGGATAAATCGGTGACCATTTCTCTACGTTCAATTAATCCATCAATAAATGACCTAGCAACCGTTTCTCCTACTCCATCAATATCGACTAGAGTTTGAACTGCGGATTCAGGATTATTCAAAACCTCAAACAATTGTTCTATTGTTCCAATTTGTTGAGCGAAACCTGTGGCTAATTCAGGCCCTATGCCAGGTAAACCAAGGGCTGAGAGGAATGTGGCAAGGTCAATTAGACGAGTTTCTTCAATCTGTGAGATAATGTTCGCTGCAGACTTCGAACCCATTCTCTCGAGTCTTTCGATATCTGAGTGTTGGAGGCGATATAGATCAGGTAGATTGGATACCAATCCTCTTTCGCACAATGATTCGGCCAACTTTTCACCTATACCATCCATCTCAAGAGAACGAGCCCAGTAGAGAATTGCTCTTTCCAATCTAGATGGGCAATTGAGATTAAAGCAGCGAATAAATGCCCCATCTTGTTCTAAATTTGTTGAGCAACGAGGACAATGATTAGGAATTATTACTTTCTGAGGTGATGGTAGATTTTCAACAAAAGGAGTTCCATCAGCATGGCTTCTATTTGCAAGATCTGTTTCATTGGCTTGACCTAATACTTCTATTATCTTGGGAATCACGTCACCTCGGCGAACTATTCTAACTCGGTCGCCAATGCTAATTCCAAGTCTATGAATCTCTCCTGCATTGTGCAAAGTTGTATTTTCTACAGTTACGCCAGAAACAGTAACTGGCGCAACCCGTGCCACAGGAGTTACGGTGCCAGTTCGTCCTGTTTGCCAATCAACCCCCATAAGAACAGTTGATGCTTCTTCAGGAGGAAATTTCCAAGCAAGAGCCCAGCGAGGGTGGTGTGCCGTTTCGCCAAGTAATAGTCGCTTGTCTAGGCGATCTAATTTGAAGACTACACCATCAATTTCCCATGGTACTGAATCTCGATTTTTAGCCCAATGAGCTGTCACCTTTAGCAAGGCATTTGACACCTCTTGGTCATCTGAGCCTTCAACAATCTCGTTACCAGCTACAGTGATGCCATTTGTTGAAAGCCATTCATTTGCTTCTGAATCATTAGTGAAACCGGGGGGTTCAGGACTATCGGGGTGTCTATGCTCATTTTCTGGAAACATGACTCCATAAGCATAGAAATTGAGGTCGGCAGCGTCGCCCTTGCCTGATTCGATTTTCTTCTGACGTAGACTACCCGCGGCAAGATTACGTGGATTTGGAGCAATTTGTGCATATTTGGAATTGAAGATGTCGAGAGGCATGACAACTTCTCCCCTGACATGACAATCACCGTCCCAATCGAGTGATTCAGGAATATTAGAGACCCGGCGAGCATTTGCAGTCACATCCTCGCCTCGCTCACCATTCCCACGAGTTGCTGCACGTACCAAACGTCCTCGACGATATTCCAAAGAAAGAGCCGAACCATCGAGTTTGGGTTGACAGACAAATTGCCTACCGTGGGCTGTGGTTTCAGCAACAAAATGTGCAACCTCTTCATCCTCAGTGGCTTTGTCTAAACTACGCATTGGGAACAGGTGGTCTACTTTGACAGAACCAGGTGCTGGGTCTGAACCCACTTTGTTTAATTGCGGATGAGACGGAGATAATTGCTTCAATTCATCAACCATCGCATCAAATTCTGCATCTGTAATCTCCGGAGTTGCCTCATTATAATAGAGATCTGAATGATAAGAAATGAGTCCTGCGAGCTCATCGATGCGGCCACTTTGAGCCCACTCGTCCGAGCCCTTCGGAATCATGATTCGGCAGACAAGGGGGGGGCCTAAAAGGTGCCCTTTTGGAGATTTAAAATCGCTTTCACTGAGATGAAAATGGTGGGCCAGCCAGGATTTGAACCTGGGTCGCGCGACCCCCAGCCGCGAAGTATAGGCCAAGCTAACCTACAGGCCCCGTGTGTAATTCATCTGTGCAAGGTTCTTGTCAAAGCCTTGCCGGATGAGAGTTTTAGTTCTCTCGAGCAATGCTGAATGGCGCAATTTCATCGATTAGATCGATATGGCCAACATACATTCTTCGGCAGCAATAGCGCTCAAGGCCAATATCGTCGAGAACTTTCTGGGGGTCCTCGCCGGCATCGACTGCGGTCTTGTATTGGTCATAGAGGTGTGCGACAACCTTGCCGCAACTCCAACATCGTACTGGAATAAGCATCTTTGATCACCTGTAGGACTTCTGCCATTTCTTTCGAGCGCCACGACCCATTTGGTGCTTTGCTTCCTTACGTCGTGGATCATTGACTAATAAACTGCGATCAAAACGGAGGTACTCATCACGAAGTTCCTCATCGATTCCTTCCGCTCCACCATTGTAGTGAACGAGACCACGCGCGATAGCGGTACGAATTGCATCAACCTGACCCATCTGGCCACCACCTTCGACATCTACTACAACATCGACATCAGTAAGACGATTCATCGCCTCTGCAATTTGGACCGGTTCGAGCGCCTTTCGGCGAGCAAGAGCGGGTTCCATGATATGGATTGGCTGGTGATTTACGCGAACTCTACCAGCCCCTTTGCGCACTGTTGCACGGGCGACTGCGGTCTTTCGCTTTCCACTCATATTGACTACCTTAGCCTTCTTCTTAGCCATTACTGGTCACCTCCCCATCGACGGGAATCAACGCCCAAATGAGCGCTTATTTCACCAAGTCGAACGAATTTCTGTGGTAAATTACGCTCAAAGGATTCTGTTTCTCCCCAAGCGTGCCCCTCTGGTAAATCATCCCCTGCTAGATTAGCAGGAGTTCCTATCATAACTCGGAGGTCTCGTAGTGAGTTCCTTCCACTGCTATTCTTTTGGTAAGGCAACATTCCACGAACCGTTCGCTTTAGTATCTGATCGGGCATTCTAGGAAAGAATGGGCCCTTTCTTGGATGATTCAATTTGTACTTCTTATCGTAACGGAGGAATACAGCTGTTTTAGGTCCTGTAACAATTGCTTTCTCTGCGTTGACAATAATGACTCGAGTCTGGCCACCGGCTTTGCGGGCGGTCAGTAATTCACTAGCCACATGGCTAGCAAGACGCCCCAATATCTTGTCAGATGCATCAAAGACGAGGGTACTTGCTTCAGCCAAGGATCCTCACCCCCTTTCCATCTGGGTTTTCATTCATCAATTCACGGATAGTTAAAACTCGTCCGCCTGCGTCTTCAATTTTGGAGCGGGCTCCAGTACTGACACTGTAGGCGGCGACACTAGGCTTACCGGACACTGTGCCACTGCCTAGCAACTTACCTGGGACAAGGACGAAATCCTCATCCGAAGCATGGCGCGACAATCGGCTCAAGTTCGGTTCTGCCCAGTTGCTTCGGCTCCTCTCGAGCCTCTGCGCGACGTCTCGCCATAGTGCAGAACCGGTTGACCTGCTCTGGTCCTTTAAATCGCCGATTAGGGCGATTAGGGCCTGGTTGGTCTTTCTCGTATTCTTACTCATATAACTCCCTCGACGTTTGCTTGGGTAGCGCGCCCACCTGACCTCCTGTTATGAATGCTGCGGGTTGCCCCTACGGGGCATTGCGGCGCAGTACCCGAGAAGAGGAAGAAAGGGACGAATTGTCCCCTTCTTTCCTCAACCTCGGGTCAGTATCAAATTCGGAATCCCGACTCATCATTAGAGTCGTCATCAATACCAGCAATTCGCTCTATTCCCTCAGAGTCAATGAAGGCCCCCGCTTTAACTACAGAGCCATAGAGTCCTGATTCATTCGATGCTGTTCGGTTGAGCATTCCTTCACCTAAAGAGATGCTCATGTGGTTGATAATAGATTGAAGAGCAGAAATTGCTCTATCGCGCTGATCGGCACCAATCTCATGATCAGAATACCGAGCTTCTTCAAAGAGAGAGAAGAAGACATCAAGATCTTCAGGAGGAGCGATTCCCGAAAGCATTGAATTAACAGCGTCCTCAAACTCTCTTGTGGTTTCATACACCTTCTTCATCGCACCTCTACTACGGAAGAATCGAACTAAATCTTTGTAACACTTGAATATAGTTTCAATATACTCATTGGATGCCTTGAGAGACATCAATGAATCTGTGAGGATTCCGCGTAATATTTCGATACGGCGGCGTTCGACATAATTCCGATACATGATTGCACCAATTAAAGCCGCAAAAGACAGGGCGATGCCCAGAATTGTCATTGCTTGCCAAGTCCAGAAACTAGTTTCACCAGCAGTAATCGGATCCCCAAGGAATATTATTGGAGTATTATTGAGATACTTTTCTTCAAATTCGTGATTTCCTTCGAAGAATACTATTACCCTCCATTCACCATTTTCCACACATGGTCCACCTTTACTGCATTCAAGCTCTCTAGGAATATCTTTTCCGAAGTATTTGAAACTGAACTCAGCCACACCAAGTTCGTCAGTATATGGCCTCTGTATATCTTCAGTAACCCATTCGCTAGCAGCGGCATCCCAATATTGTAGAGTAAAGGTGACTGACTGATCCGCGACTGCTAAATCAATTCGGTCACGAAGGATTGCGACTGAACCATTAATCCACTCATCTATTAGATAGCCATCTGGATCTGACCAGTGGTCTTTCAGTAGAATATCAACACGACTGCGGACTAGAACTTCAACATCGATGTAAGAGCCGTTGATTACAGGAGTAGTTTCAGCCCTACAACCACCAGGGAGTTCTTTATTCGGTTCATATGCAATACGAACGGTTCTGAATCCTTCCATATGCTCTGCACTAGGTTCAACCCCACGGCGACTTGGATTATCATCGGGGTCACCACTAAACCAAGAAATCTCACCAGTTCCATCTTGGGTTATTGAAGTGGCTATTGGTCGTGTATTTGTCTCCGGGTCAAAGTAAATATTCAAGCACTTTCCGCCGATTTGATTTCCATTCGCCTGTTTCAATGTTGCATTAATGTGGAATGATTCCTTAAGATAGAGTTCTGGAATTTTGGAGCCATTTTGGAATTCGTACTCGTCAAAACCATATCGATACGGGCCTATTGCGTCAACTTCAAGAGTTGAATTAGAGAATACGGGGAATAATCGCGTCGTGCTCGAATTTTTATAGCGATATCGATCATTATTCTCATAAGAATTGAATTCAATATTCACCCGAGCTTGCCCTGCCTCTACGCCAGAGAGTGGGCATACGATAGCAAAGAAACCATTAGAATCTGAAACACCAGGAATACATCCAGAAACACCTGTTTCAGAATCAACCATTTCATATGTTACTCTAATTGCACGATTTGAAAGATTGCTTCCCAATTCATCTATTAATTGTCCAGTAACCACCATTGGTTTCTCAATTGGTTGTCCTGTGAGCGGGTCAATTTCCGATGTGTAAACAATTTGATCATCCACATTTAGAGTAGTTCGGCCTATCAAACTGAATCCATCGACTTGGAATTGCATTACTTTACGGTAATGATCGCTACTTACAATCAAAACACAAGGATCCCAAGCCCCAGATGTGCTTAGAGCATCGGCATCAAGTGGTTCGCAGCCTTCGTTAGGGAGATTCTCTTCAAATCTCAAAATAACATTTACAGGTCCAAATCCATCAGGTAGGAATGACTGCGGATCATCGCGCAGTAACTGAGGATCTAGCTGCATCTCATGGTGTATAGAACCAGCATTAGGACATAATGTTTCGATAATTTGTCTATGTGTCCGGTCTTCAAAGTCAGTTCCTTCCATAATTACAAGAACCTTTCCGCCGTTAGTACCACAACCATCCAACGCTTGACCTGAATCCTTAATCAAAGCAGTACGGTTGTCATCAGTAACTTGAGCTGTGAACTCCCAAATATCTCCACTATAACGAAGGTTGGGTGTTGTGTTTTGTAATTGTAAATAAGTTCGTGAAACCACAGAAAGTTCAAGCTGCCCACTTACTCCTTGATGAATTGGATCGCCTGGGTAATTATAACTCAAAGTGAAATTTCCAAGCTCATGATTCGACTCTATTGATAAGTTTATTTTGAAATATCCTTGAAGATCAGTTTCAACTATTCCGTTACTTCCATCGGCCGACCAAGCATAATTAATTTGTGAATTACGTAATGGTTGCAATGAGTTGTCGAGCAATTTGACATCTATTGAACGGTTCTGGCCTCGATATAGCCTCGGTTGAAGTAATTCTTGGAATTGTGTTGTTCCGATAACTGAGACATTCAAGAAAGCTCCTGTGGAGGCAAGTACAGAAGTCTGATTACCTGTAAAGTAGTAATTAGAATTAGTGAAATCTGCGCGGATTCCATATTGACCTGCAGCAAACTGAGAGTACCAAGTCCAATTGTAATCAAAAGTCGCTACGCCATTTATCATCTGAGGTGCTCGCGCAAATCCAGTCTCTTGAGTGCCTGAAAATATTCCATTATGGTCAACATCAACTTGGAGAGTCATTGGATCGTGTGGCCAAGGAGTCATTGTTCGGTTCCAAACACTTCCAATTACTCTCAATTCCTCTCCCGTAAACATTTCAGGGACCACTTCACAACGTACGATACTGTCGGGATTGTTTGGGTCGACTGCCCCGCAAGGTGGAACATTAAAATCCCCTCCATTTTGCATAGAAATTCGCCAATGAGTATTATTTGAAGAAATGAATTGTCGGAGACGTGAACTCTCTCCCGTCAACCCTTCTGGAGTTCCATCCCAAAGTTGAGGGTAAGGTTTACCCAGACTGACGTCAGCAAAATTCAGGCCGACTAAATTTAGTGAGGGGGCATGGAATAAAGCCCGCCATGCTCCAAATGAAGAACCCGTGAATTGAGTGGCATCCCAATAGTATACAGGTCTAATTGATGATGTATACATATCCGCTTCTACATACATTCGATGCATAGAGCGAATTGAGAAAGGATCGGTTTCATCATTTTCAAGATATGGGAATGGCCATTCATCACCAAGATCATTGCGAGATGTCCCCAAGAAGGAATAATCGCCCACAGGGAGGCTTGTATTTGTGTAATAATAACGGCCTAGAACTTCATGATTATGAGAAATCTGATTCCATACAATTTCTTCATAACCCCCTGGTAATCTGCCTACTCCATTATCCATTGTTGAATTCCACTGAACCTGTTTCCACTCCAATGAATCTTGTACATATGTAAGAGATACCCACCCACTTGAATCGGCTCGGTAACCAATACCATATCCGTCAAATTCAGTTGGGTGTGAATAATTACCAAATTGCCCGCCACTGACATTGAAAGAAATCGGGGCATGGACAATTCTATTATCAAAAATCCCTCTATCCCAATCAGCTGCATAATGAACCTTGTAATCGACAAATAATGGTTGTTCATCACTGCGGAAATAAGTCCATGCTACATAGTCAATTGAAGTGTTGGCACGAACTTCTACAGGATATGAGGTAGATTCTGAACTATCATGAACGAACATCTCCGTGACCTCTGCATAGACATTGTAAGTCATATTTGAGCCCACAATCAAATCTTCAGGTAGTAAGAATTGTCCTACGATGAAATCTCCATTCTCGTCACTCAATACATCAATTGTTTCAAGAGCAAGAGTGCTGTTTCTAGCCCATTCAATGATGACCTGGACAGGCATATTTGCAGCGGGGATAAATACAGCATTGGCTTCATCGAAGATACTCACACTACCAGAGAAAAGTGCAGGGAATTGAGCATCCAGCCACAACACATCAGGTGTAGATAAAGTAATCCGAGTTGGTACTTTATCATCCTCATCAAGAATACCATCATTATCATGATCCCAGTCTGAAGAGTCGCCATGATTCTCTTCAAGAACATCCCAATTCAAATCAGTCCTTTGATCTGAATCATCGTCCTCATCTATAGCATCAGGGCCTGTATTTGGATCCGAAGGATTTGCTATACCTGAGAGATTTCCAAAATCATCATGATCCCAAGGATTTGTAGATTGATTGTTAAATCTAGATGGCCAGAGCATTATTTCATCTTCGTCGAGCATGCCGTCAGAATCATCATCCTTATCGACATCATCTCTTAAGCCATCATTATCGTGATCCCAAGGCGATATGAAGGGTGTTGCTGTGTTAAGTTCGATGGTGTTTACAATACCATCACCATCCCAATCATCATCGGCCCAATCAGGAATCCCATCATTATCATGATCCCAGGTGCTCTGCTCCTCTCCTGTAAAACACTCTGCGATTGTTTCCTGTACCGCATCTAGAATCTGATTGTTGTCATCATCTGGATCTTCTCCATCTGGAACTCCATCATTGTCATTATCGACATCATAGTACACAGGAAATAGTAGCCCTTGACCGAGGACCCCTTGATCCCAAACCGCCTGGAACAAACCATCATTATCGGGATCTGTATCAGTACCATCATCATCTTTATCCTCACAATTTGAACCTATGAAGAAATTGCCAGGTTCGGTTCCAGAATCATCATCAAAATCATCATTTGTGTCGATCTCGAAATAATCCCAAATTCCATCATTATCATCATCAACATCCCAATGATCGTAAACTCCATCCCAATCATCATCTAAGTCCACCGTGTCATTAAGCATGCAACTTGGATTCAAGGCAAGTGGCATTGGTGCCTGACAATTATCATCTGGATCAACATCATTATCCAAGAGATCCGCTAATTCGTCGGGGAAAAGATTACCATTTACATCGTTAGTCCATTGGAAAAATCCAAAATTTATGCCAACATATGCTGTGTATAAATCTCGATTGTTTTTTATTTGATCATAGGTAACTGCTGACGTAGGACCTGGTGTGTCTGGGTTGAAATCAAAATGCCAACAAGCAAAATCACAAGGCCATTGGCCGTTGGAATTTTCACCTCCGTAAGGTCCATCCTCATGATTTGGGTCAGGACGAGAGGAATATGGAAGTGTGTAGGCCATCCCTTGAGTTTGAGAGGCTCGTTGCATTGGATATCCAAATAGCCAACCGTAGAATAGACCACACGCCTCATCCGTAGTTGCTGTGCCGGGAACAAACGCAAACAGAAATGATTTGCCGCATTCATTGTCATTAAATGAACCGCCTTTTCCGGGGTCATTAATGTCAAGCATCCCATCATTTCCTTCGTCTTGATCCCACCAGTCCGGCAATCCGTCGCCGTCCTGATCAACATCAATACCATTCACTAGAGAATCGCCATCAATATCGATGTCCCAGTAATTATCGCCATTCCAAGGACTCCAGCGCATCATTACATGCCAGTACATTTGAGGAATTTGTCCATTAGTCAAAGGTTGGGTTGTTGGGTCATACCCGTTGTGTGGATAAATGAAACCTTGATCCACTGTGAATGGATTGAAGAACCAAAACATTTCCCAATGAGTGCTTTCTAAGTCCGTCCAAAGTTGACCGTCAGCGGAACCGTCGATTGCATCGCCATCCGAATGAGAATAGCCATTCCATGTTGAAAATGAATCGGTAGTATCTGTGTCTACTACTCCGCAATTTCCATCATCTGGATCATATAAATCAGATATCCCATCATTATCGTCATCCCAGTCCTGGTCATTTGCTAAACCATCTCCATCGATATCAGTGTCAATATCATTTAGACCGTCGTCACGGAACATTGAACCGTTAAGCAAATGTATGTCGTTATCATCATCAAGATCACAATTAGGATCAATATCTAGCCAATCGAGAATTCCATCATTATCATCATCTATATCGTCCCAATTATTTAGCCCATCACCATCCCAATCATTGTTTCCGGTGTAGGATTTGCGCTCAAGAGTACAGTTCATATCTGAATTTTGAGGATTTGGATTTGCCAATGAGGCGCAATTCCAAGCATCAACTTGATCTTGAGTGGCTAACATGAATGGGTCATCTTCATTCAATACTCCATCATTATCTAAGTCATATGGATGATCGTCATTTAATCCGATCAAGTTGTCAGCGAATTGTTGTTCAACCGCACCTAAATCAGGGTCCATCCAATCCCAAATCAAATCATAGTCATTGTCAATTGGTCGATATCTGTCATCATCAATATCTCGATCATAATCAATCTCACAATCACGCCCTGGAATTTGGATTTCGAAGGAATTTGGGTAATCGCCTACACCATCCTGGTTTGTATCGAGTTGCATACATTCATCAGGAATACCGTCATTATCGTCATCAACATCATACATATCCTCTAATCCGTCATTATCGTCATCATTGTCTGATGAATCTGGAGACCCATCGTTGTCATTGTCTGGATCTAAGAAGTTTGGAATACCGTCCGAGTCTAAATCCCCATCGACAATCTCATCGAAAGCTTGTTCCCGAGGATGCCAAAGATTAGATTCAAGAGAGACAAAATCAACACCGCCAATAAAGTGAGAATAACTATTAGCACTTGGTTGAACATTTACAGTACCAAACATAGAAGGGTGAATTGTGCAAGAATAGGAGAAGGTACCTGCGTTACCAAAAGTAAAGCTCCAAGAGGCCCCTGGGGCTATTACTCCTGAGTCGAATTGACCATTGTCATCTGTAACAGTATGATCTTGGATATCTCTATTGGTCCAAACTATTGTGTCGCCTTCGCTAATTGTAATTCCAAAGGGCATGTAGCCTCCCAGCTGGATATCAATATTATGTGTCTGACTCGGATTCCAAACTCGCCAAGCATCCCAAAGGGGAGCGGATGTAGTGATATTGATTGGATTAATCGAATATTGCCAAGGATGTGAGTCGAATAAATCTTCAAGACCATCATTATCATCATCTTCATCGAAATAGTCCTGAATACCGTCCCCATCAAAATCGCATGGCCATGTGAATTGATCGATTCTCGCATCGTTGTCGTCATCCTCATCATATGAACCTCGGCCGCTACCATCTACGTCTTCATCCGTAACTCCGTCATTGTCGTGATCCATAAGGTTCTGATCAATTCGGTATCCAGTCCCCACAGCAGAACCGGTCCAAGGATGAACAGAGGTTGGCTCGACATATCGATCTGCACTGACATTCCAAGGATCATTTCCTTGAGAATAATCAATCGGTCCTTCAAGAATTCCATCGTTGTCATCATCCCAATCTAATTCATCATCGATTCCGTCGTTGTCATGATCGAAGGGGTTTGTTCCGTAACAACCATCAAATCGCTCAATTAGATCGCTGATACCATCGTTATCATCATCTAAATCATCTAAATCATTAATTCCATCGTTATCGTGATCTTCGGTGTTGGTTTCTTCAAGAAAGAAACCATAGCCTGGATTATTCAGAAGGGGGGTAATATCAGAAATTTTTCCCTGATAAGATGCTGGATCAACCCAATTAGGATCTGTGAATGCAGGATGAATATAGTTCGCTCTAGCTGCGGGTTGGCCCAATGATTCGCCAGGTATTGGCCCGCCTTCTTGAATTGCTTGTTGGTATGCAGCCCTATCACGAACAGCCCCAGGCTCTACAATTATGGTTTCAGACTCACTATTATCTATGAAATTGTACATTTGAGTGCTCATCAACATCAAAATTACCATCAAAAAGGCAGAACCGCTTTTTCTTCTTGCTTCTGAACTATACCAAATCTGTCTCTGTTCACTCATTATGGCCACCGAAGTAGCCTTGCAGATTCGTCCTACTTATCAACGAAACCCCTAGTATACGCACGAGGGTATCACCGAAGCCTCCGAGTATCATGATTCGTTAAGGTAACAATTGCTGCTAACTTATCACCCTCGTATTCAAAAACTACTGTTGGTGGCGGCTAATTGATGACGCCTATTCGCTGGCTCTTAAGAGCAAAAATTCATCGGGCTACTGTAACTCAAGCGGACTTAGATTATGTTGGTTCAGTTTCCATTGATGAAGACCTATTGGATGCGGCTGGAATAGTCGAATGGGAGAAAGTCGCAGTACTCGATGTGACCAACGGTTCTCGCTTAGAAACATACGCAATTAAGGCTCCTCGGGGATCAGGTGAAATCTGTATTAATGGAGCTGCTGCTCATCTAGTAAATCCGGGTGATTTGGTAATTTTTCTATCCTTCCAAGGGATTGAAGAAGGGGAAATATATTCTCACGAGCCTCGCATAGTTCATGTTGATGAAAATAACAAGGTAATCGAATTGGCAACTATAGAATCTAACTTATAATTTGTTAGATCAGGCTCGATGATATGGTAAACCCTTGATAATGGTCGATGCCCTGTATAATTGTTCGAGTAGAACTACTGCGGCCAATTCGTGTGGAAGTGTGATTAATCCCAAAGATAGTGATGACATGCCTTTACTGTATTCACCAAATCCGCCAGGGGGGCCAACTACAAGATGAATATCAGCACTAGATAGTCGCCATTGTTTCATTTTTTCTGCATAACCCATCGAATCTAGATTCTCACCGCGTTCCTCTAGAACAATTACATTTGAGAGCCCAGCTTTGTCTACAATTGATTGTAAATATGGCCCTGGATCTGTTCGGTTTCTATGTTCAGAAAGTTGCACCCCATCTCCTGAAAGCCTGTTCGCATAGTCAGATATTGCCATTCTAAAAGCGGCATCTTTTGCTCTACCGTGCAGGTGTACTATGATGCGGCCCATGTGCAGGCGAGGAACAGGCAAGACTTCATTGATTCGTAAGCATCAAGGCTGACGGCATCCGCGGAGAGGTTGAGAGAAATGGGGTGGTGGCCATTCAAGAGAACATCTCGGCCTATCATTGATGATTTACATATTCGAGGCACAAGGATTTGGATTCAGGACCTACGTGAGGTTTGTGAACGCAACTTCGATAATCATTCAGAAGGTCAGCGAATGGTCAGACAAATGCAAATCGAATGGACAGATGCTCACGCAGAAGGAGAAGTTGACGAGGCTCTTCTAAATGGCTTGAATAGACGAACCATCCGTTTACTGCGAGCCGACGCTGACGAATGGTTACAATGGCTCGATAATGATGACTTTTGGAAGCCTGGATGGCGAGATGAACCACATGAGGATTGAATTCGATGATGTTCTGGGTAATTTTCTATCTAACTTTAGGTGGAGTCGTACTATACTATTCTCAGTACCAACCATTCCCTGAGTACAGTTCACGCTTCGGAATTGTAATGATTAGTGTTGGTATTATTTTCTGGATTATGAAAAATGCTCCTAGAGAAACTGGAGAAATGGTTCCTGCTATGATAGCAGTTACTCTTGGAGGCTTCTTTGTGGTCGTAGGAGTCTTCCGAATGGCAGTCAGACTAGATGATGTGGTGGTAGCGCCATTTGGAGGAGTTCTGCTATGCGTGGGAACTCTAAGTTTGATGAGTGACAGATGGCCAGATATGGCGCAATCTGAACAAATCGGCTCTTTCCTACTCGCCTCCATATTGGTACTCATGGAGATTTATCTTGCATTCCGTGGTTTAGTGGTAGGAGTGCAGGGAATTACTTGGTCAAAATCAGGACTTAGGCAGGTCACCCGTGGCCTCTTACTAGGACCGCGTGGAGCAATTTCACACTTCGAGCGTTCATGGGATATGGAAGATCCTTGGATTAATGCAATGAGTCACGCTGCTTTGGTACTCATCCATCGCCATCTTGGTGACGAATCAGCCGCAAAAGAACACCTTACTGAACTTGAAGCAGCTGGAGGCTGGGAGTCAGTTGATGATACTTGGATATCCGCTATTACGGATGCATTATCTAATCTTAATCAACAACCGGCGACCAGCAACGATTGATAGGAGTAGCCCTTTTCGGAAGTCGATAATATGGTTCGAATCACCAAAGTTCATACTGGCGAAGGAGATAGTGGATACACTTCTTTTGTCGATGGTACACGAGTCGGAAAAGAACATCCTCGTGTGAGCATCTACGGTACAATTGATGAAGCAAATGCAGCCATAGGACTCGTTCGAATGGAGTTAGAAAGATATCCCACTCACGCACCTGATGGAGGCTTGATGAGCGCTATCATACCAATCCATGAGCAAGCTGATAGTATGCTTTCTCTAATACAACAGGAACTCTTTGACATCGGTGCAGAATGTGCCTGTCCTCTAGGAGGAGTGCCAGAACAGATGTCAATAATTGGCAGTGAATCTGGAGATAGATTGGTTGCTGAAATGGATGAAATGCTGCAAGATTTAGAACCACTTTCTTCCTTCATACTTCCTACAGGAAACCCCCCCGTGGCTCATTTACACCTTGCTAGAACTATAGTTAGGAGAGCCGAACGCGAGGCTTGCGAAATGCGAGAAGAGGTTCGCTTGGAGGTAATTAGCTATCTGAATCGATTATCCGATCACTGCTTTGTTTTAAGTCGCTGGTTAACTATCAAAACTGGTGGCGAAGAAACCCTATGGACACCTCTAGGAAAGCGTAAGTGAATCTTTTTCAAGATTATTTTATGCAAGTGCATTTGTTGATTGTAAATATGAGTGAGCGCTTCTTAGTAACTGCTTTTCTTGAGAAAACGTCAATAGAGATTCTGCTTCTTCAAAATTTAACCACAAATAATTTGTATGCTCATGAGACAATGTCACATTCAATTCATTTGTAGATGCAATATACCAAAACACCTGCTTTGGAATCTCTCGACCCTTTCGCATGAATGTGTATTCAGTTCTATCTCGCCAACCTGAATCAATTTCTATTTCTTCTATTCCAGTCTCTTCGGCTAATTCGCGCCGAGCAGTTGTGTAATGATCTTCTTCTCCTTCAACGTGACCCTTTGGATAAGACCAATGGCCCTGTGGATATTGTAGTAGGAGAACACTATCGAAATTGACTAGAACGAATCCGCACGATGTTTCCATGAGGCGAGGATGGGGCTCTTCCATATCTTCATTTTCCCGAAAGTGCCATTATATCCAATAAATCGTGCAATTTTGAGTTGATAAATGATATTGGTCTTTCGAGATGGCCTTGAGGGAATTAATGAAATATGGTACGGCTCGCAGTTGCACGATGACTCACCCTGCGTTGATGCTGGACATCCACAAAATTGTGACGGATTCGGATCTTGATGGAGTCGTTACTGGAGCCATTTTGCGTCGATGGTGGCCTGATGCGAAGATTATTTTCGGCCACCCAGGTGCTTTGCGAGCAGGATTACTTGATGATGTAATCGATAGGCATACCGCTGTCTGTGATTTACCAAGACATCCTAACTGTGGGTTGAGTATAGATCACCATCAATCAAATGAACCTCATGACGAAAATGATGACGACCAGGTTGTGGTCTGGAAACCAACGCCCTCTGCAGCAAGAATTGCATTTGAGTTGGTCGGTGCTGAAATGGAAATTGACGACCTGTCTGAAATGATGGTTTGGGTGGATAAATTAGACGGTGGGGAGGTAACAAAAGAAGAGTATCTTTCCGAACACCCGGTAGTTTGGTTAGGACGTGCAATTGGCTCTGATGGAGATGCAAATCTCAACATCTTGGAAGCGATTTCGCGAGGAGAATCTGTTGAGGATATTTTGTCTTCCGATTTGATTGCTAAAATCATGGAAGAAAAGCGAGTGAAATACAGCATGGCAGATGCATTAATTCAAGAACACATGAACGTGATTGATAGGCTCGCAGTTGTTCGTTTAGAAGACAAAGGAGTGCGCTCTAATGGCTATCGAGTAACAGCTCTTGCGGGTGATGATTGTGATGCTTGTTTAGTGGTGCATGGAGATGTTGGTGCGAGCTTTGGAGAAGAGGATCGATATCCCGTCTCAGCCTCATTCTATTGCAATTCGTTTCTACATCAAAATGGAGGTATCTACGATCTGACACAATTGGCCACTAGATTTGACCCCGATGGAGGGGGTCATGCTGGTGCTTGTGGTTGCCGAATTCAACCTCTTGAAAATGGAATTAGAGTGGAAAGAACAGTCATCCCTAGTGACATAGATGCTAACTTATCTGAATGGTTACGTATGTGGGCAACTCGTTGAGTTCAACCAATGAGTTGTAACAGATAAAGAAAACCAAGAAAGGCATGAATTGCGATTAATATCATAATTACATCACTAACCTTTCCATGTAGATTCTTAGTCATTGCAAACTTATTTCCCAATTCCTTGGCTCGGCTAGTCTTCTTTCCTAAATTCCAGAGATAATATGTCAAAGCAAGACCGAGGAATCCTCCCCAACCGTGAAAATGACCAGGAATAAGTAAATCCAATTTGATAGATTCGCCATCAACAATCGCAACAACAAAATGAGCGAGGAAACCGATTCCAATTACTAGAATCACATAGCGTAACATTAGGTCGCCGGCTCGCTCATGATTTTGCAACTCGGTTGTGCGTTCTTCACCCTTTAGAGTTGTACTTAATGCTCGCCATTTACGTTGCCGATTGAATTCACGAATGACGAGCAGTGCTGCGATTGGGTGTATTAGAAGAATGAGCGCTTGGGTTGCGTCCACGATGAACCCTACTCGCTTAAGGTCTTGAGTTCTCTCTTTCACACCTTGCTTAACAAAGCGATGTCTTGATGTAGGTCAGTAGTGGGCCACGGCCACCGGAGTGAATCTTCTTGGAGGACTACCTGCTTGAATGCATAGAAGGCCTACAAAAGGCTGGAGATGATGAAGGCAGACGTAGAAGAGAGATTCAGAAGCCAAAAGCATGGGCTCTTTTGTCCATGGAATGGAAGGCTCTTGCTATGCTCGCAGCCTCTAATGCAGCACCTGATGCAGTTGACGCTTCATCGAAATCGGGGCGTTCTTCACGTAGCCGACAACGAATCGGAAGACGGGGGGGGAGAGTTGCTATCTCCAGCCTTGATGATAGACTGGAAAAACCCTCTTCAGTGATCACAAAAGGAAAAGAGCCAGTTGCATACCGTCTTGCCGTACTATTAGCTCAAAAACATAGAATGGGGGAATCGTGGAATGCAGAGTGGGATTCTGCAATTGCCGACACGAGAAGTGAGTGTGAGGAAGGAATTCATCCCGTGTGGGAAAGAATGGCTAGAGAGGCCCCACTCATTGCTGAATTGGGTAGATTCCCTACAGTATCACACGAGTTCAATGATGGAGATTCGATTTCATGGCTTAATGAGGCCACATTTGATCCGCTCAATCAGAACAGTTTGCTTGTTTGGCTACAGAATTGTCCCATTCGTCTTGATCAGCATCAAGCACATGCCTTGCAGAATATTCAGAGAGATTTACAAGGAGGAAAGGCTCGTCCAAATCGCTGGAAAAAGTGGATGGACCCCGCACTGATGAATCTTGATGGAGATATTTCAATATTGGAAGGTATGCTACTAGCGGCGGGCTCAAATCTGAAAGCAGCGGATGTGTTTTCAAGAGTTGAAAACGATGATCTAAGTGGGATCGCTTCAAAACAAGCACTCTTATTTTCACTTAGAAATAGTGATTTTTCAGAATGGTTGTCGGCTATTTCTGTTAAAGGAGAAAGCGAATTAGATAATTCAGTGAAATTAGAAGCTTGGTCCAATTATCAAGAAGGGTTTGATATTGAAATAAATTCTCTATTATCGGGTTACGAAATCCTAACTGATTCTGAGAATGATGCGTCCCAATCTCTCCTATGGGATATTGTCAATGAACTAATGATATCAGATAATACAGATAAGGCATTAGACTTCGTCCCCAAAATCAAAATTAATAATTCCGAGCAAATGAAATTAGCACTCAATCTAGTGAGGATTACAGGAGATAATTTTCTATCTGATCTTATTTCTTCAACAATGGAACAATCAGAGAATCCGATTCTTATTGAAACAATGGGAAATAATGAATGCCCACTTAATATTCGCAGAAGAGCCGCGCAAATATTAGCAACCCGCGATGCTAATGTTAACGAACAAATACTCGAAATTTTTACTTTATCGGCTGATATTGAAGGATTATCTCAGGAATTTATAGCAGACTCCGAACTAGCAGCCTCATACCCTCAACGTGCTCTATTAGTCTGGCATCTAATTCCTGCAAAAAAGGCAGTTTCGATAATTGATAACGTCAATATAATGCGCATGAAAGCAATTCGTGCACTTGCTGAAACTCAAAAGGATGGAACATTAACAGTCTCTGCAACGGCATTAATCGCGCTGCTTAGTGGCATCCCCTCAGCAATGGATGGTATCCACGAAAAACTCGATTCAGATGGAGTTCTTGCTCTCAATGAAGTACGAAGAGCGCTTTCAGCAGAGGGGGATGGGGTAGTCAGAGAAAATAGAATCGAATCTTTGGAATTATCTGTAAAAAATGCTGAATTAACTTATCTTGAACGACGACTATTCTCGGCTTTACTTAATTCACTACGACTAAATAGAGCCGCGATGGACTTACAAAGTGGTGTTGCAGAACGTATTGAGAGTGCTCTACATTCTCTTAGTGCGCTATGTTCTGATCAAAATGTAGCAATGCGTACAATTCAGACCACGACTGACCTTGTCCTTGAACACGATGCTGCAATCAATGAGTTAGAACTTTGGTATAGGACACACAATAATGGTTCAGCAGAACATCAAATTGTTCGAGCAACAATCGCTCAATCTAAAGACGATCGAATAAATGCTGGACGATCGTTTAGAGATGCTGCGATGAAAGTAGAGAATGATTTCGAACGTTCAGCATTATTGTTACGCAAGGCTTTGATTGAATTTGCTCACGCTGGAGGATGGAAAGAGGCTGTGAGTCTAATAAATAACCATCCAGAATTGACTGCATCTGTGACATCAAGATTCCAATTATACCTCAGAACTTGTGCAGATACTGCTGAAGGAAAAAACGATGTTGCTACTCAAAGAATTATTGAATATATCTCGGAAAGAGAACCTAATAATCCTGAAATTAAAGGTATTGATCATGAAGCAGTAAAACGACAACTAGAGGTTCTAGATAGAGCCCTTAGTTACGCTGCTGATCATAGGCTTCCTCAAGATCCATTCCGAGGACGTGTAAGAGCAGCTCAGATGATGTTACGACGTACTGAATCAAGTCGACGTAGTGAACTTGAGCGAAGATTCTTGCTCGAACTCAATGAGAAGAAAGATGTCTTAGAAATTGTTATGATTGCGGAAGAAGTTGCTGAAATTTCACCAGTGAGAGGTCTTCGAATGTTTGAAACTGCAATAGATTCCGGTAATTTTGAAGTGCGACAAATTCAGACTTTGGTGCGATCACAGAAGGCTATGTTCAGGAGATATAGCCAAACTATTCCCGTGCGTCAACGACGTTCATTAAACAATATAGCACTCAAGCCTCTTGTCATAATTGATACTAATATCTTAATTGATGCTCTCAAAGATGACTTGCTAAGTCAAATTTCGCAAGATCGCTTAGGTTCATTTGATTGGTCTGTCGAACGTGCATTTGTCTGGATGTTAAGAAGAAGGGCAAAAGAAGGGCGGGCTCTCCTTTGTATACCTCCAGTTGCCGAGGCTGAGTTCCGGAATCGGACAAAAAATCCTAAAATTACATTAGAATTATTCAATGATGTTTACATTGATCATAAAGTTTGGAAGAAGACAATTAATGCCGAACTTCTAATAAATAGAGTTGAAAATATTTTGAAGGACTTTGGTGGATTCAGATTACAAGCTAATGATGAAGAAAAATTAGTTCCTGACTTTAATGGATTCTTAATTCGTCACAAGGATATTTTTACTCGAATCTCAGAAAATAAACAATTGGCGAGCGATAATCCCCCTCCAAGAACTATAATTGATGGAGATGAGATATACCCTGAAAGGGGCGATATCGAAATTATGAAAGAGTCTGCAGTTCATGCGGAATCTACTATTCCTGATGTAGGTAGTGTTCTGATTGCTACTCGAGATTCCGATTTCAAACTCATCGCAAGAGCTCTACAAGATAACTTTGGATTTGGAGTAATTTGGACATCTCAGCAGTTGAATCGATACATTGTCTAAGTTCAGTCTTCAAGTGATTCGCCCAAGTTGCGCATGATTGTTGTAGCGGATTCTATGGAATGAATTGTCTCGACACTCTTTCCTGCTGATAAATACTGTTTTTTTGATGAGGTTGAGGCACTTCCACCTTTACTAAGGCGCCGAAGTTTAGTTACTGATTTAAGATTCAGCAACATTCTCGCTGAATGTTTGAACCGACTTCTCAGTAATTTACGCATAAGCCAAGAATTTTCTTGCTTCCAATTTTCAGATTTAATCACTGAAATTGGCACGCCAGATATTCTATTTGTCCAAACAATATCCTCTTCACCGGCTTCGACAATTGCTTCTTTGTAATCTTCAGGAGTATTGCATTCTGTGGTTGCTATGAAGCGTGTTCCCATTTGAACTCCGTCATAACCAATTTCCATTACTTCGGCTAATTCTAATTCGCTACCTATCCCACCTGCACAAATTAGAGGTACATCCAGATCGGATAATTCTGCATACAATTCGGCTGCTGAAAGATCGCCCAGGTGCCCCCCTGCTCGGTTATTGACACAAATTAGGCCATCTGCTCCGCATTCTAAACCCTTCAATGCGTGTTTACGATTGGTTACATCGTGATATACATAGCCGCCTTTGGCGTGTACTCTATCACAAACCCAATCTGGTTTCCCTAGTGAAGTAACAAAGAAACGAATCCCTTCATCTAGAGCAATATCAATCCATTCGGACATTCTATCAAAGTATTTCTTTGAGCCTTTCTCAATCAATGCATTGAATCCAATTGGTTTGTCTGTAAGAGTGCGCATGTAACGAATTCCTTCTCGCAAATCCCAGCCATGAACATAGGTCATCGACACGGGTTGGAGGATTGCTATGCCTCCCCCTTCACTTGCCGCCGCTACGAGTTCTGGATTTGAACAAGGATACATCGCCCCACAGATAATTGGATACTCTATTCCGATTTGCTCGGTGAATCGTGTACCCTTTCCCATGTCTTCACCTCATTCAACGAGCTCTAAAGTTCCACTTAAACACCCATTCTGAAACAGTATCACCTGAGGAATCAATACCTACAACCCGCATATCACATTCTGTTGCTTCATTTGAATTCAGTGCCGCCTCAATAGCTGTACGCGCGGCGGTAATATCGTTACAGGTAAAATGAATTCGTCCTTTAGCGCGTTTTACGAATGTTGCCTCAGTACCTACAACAAACATTCGCAGACCTCGCTCACATGAGCGTGAAATTGCAAATGGCACAGCACCGGTTGCAAGTTCAGCAGCCATCCCCTGTGCTGCCCAATACATCGTTTTGAAGGGATTTTGAGAGCGCCAACCTCCTGGAATTGAAGTAGTGCAAGAGTTGTTATCTGCACCTACAAAACGTAAGCCAACGAAAGCGGCCGAAGGCATTTTGAGGATTGTGAAGGTTCTGAATTTAGCCCAGCCAGAGAGGGATTCCAACTCCTTCTCAAGTCTATCATTGTCAATCATTTCAAACCCACACATCAAATGAAGTTGATTTCGACTTCCATATCCTCACTAACCGATTTGTGAACAGGACATTCACATCCTTTGGATATTAGCAAAGCACGGCTTTCTGATGAAAGCCCATCTGGAAGAGTAATTTCAACCTCTAATTTGCTGATACGACGAGGTTTTGCTGACATATGCTTCTCAACTGAACCGTGCATTCCACTAACATCGAGACTGCGAAGTTCTGCATGTATTGCAATTATCGACATAATGCAGGTCAACATTGATGTTGCTAACAAATCAGTAGGTGAAAACGATTCGCCTTTGCCATGGTTATCGACAGGAGCGTCGGTTACCAAAGTTCTACCAGACGGTACATGGGTCGCAGTACAGCGTAATTCTCCATCATAAGTGGCATCAATTCTAACCATAGTAATTGCCTCTAAATTAAGGATTCAGTCACCACTCATCAGTCTATCGACTATGGCACAATAACTCTCCATTGCTTCTTCATTGCTAGTTCCACGTAGTTTTCTCCAAGCACGCCACTTTGCCATTCCAACCATTCCTCCAGAGAAAAGGCGAGACCCTGTTGCATCGCCCTCAGTAGCCTGCTTGTATAGCGCATAGAGTTCCAACAGAGTCATGTCGTCTGGTTTCTCTTTCAATCGCCAGACTCGCTTTGTTGCCTTCTCAAATTTTTTCTCAATGCTCAAGCCATTTCCTCCAACCAATTTTCTAATATTTCACGCCGTTCCGGATGATCGAACATAGACGTGTGCGGCATTCCACTAATGATATGTATTTCAGAATCAACTCCCAATTCGGGACTTAGGTATTTGAGAAGCAAATCAAAATGAGCGCGACCTAATGTGTCGTCTTCCTCAGACTGCATTACGAGAATTTGGGTTTCAGGTATCCCCATGTATGGCAACTCTGTGTTAGCATAACGTATACTTAGATCCGGATGAATCCTTTCATGCTCACGACGAAGTACGTGGCGGACCCAAGGTCGAGCCATGACCATCCTTCCAGGGAGTTTATCGTTGATTATTTTGGGAAATGAAGTAACTGGTGATTCAAGGATTATTCCTTGCAACTTGTGCTCCCACCATCCAGAAGTATGACTGGCTAATCTAATTGTGATGAAACCCCCCATTGAGTGTCCGTAAATCCAAAGTCGCTCTGGAGTGAAGCCGAAATATTGTGGAGCTGTCTCAAGAAGGGCCTCAGCATCGGCAACAACCTTCAGAAGAGTCCAGTCCATACGTCCATTTTGAGCCCCAAATCCGCGTTGGTCAAGTCCAATTACATTTAGGCCCATGCCGTGCAAATGTAAACAACGAGACTCGCCCCTACCAAGGGAAGAGGGATAACCATGCAAGTACAACACCAAATCCTTACTGGAAGTTTCTGATGGTAAAATATAGGCGTCCATTTCTTCATCACCCCAACCCAAGAAACTTACCTTTTGCCAACGAGAATCGGTAATATCGGCTCTCTCTCGAAAAGGAGTGGTAAATACTGAGAGATATATCTTCCAATAAACAAACAACCATCCTGCAAATGGGATTGAAAGACCCACGAAGGCAATGAAAAACTGATTGCTTCTTAATTCCGGAAAGAGAAAAAATACTAACAATTCAATTGTTCCTATAATTGAAAGTACGGTTGGGATAGTTGGAGTCCAAAGAACTGGAGTTTTAGCATATGCAGCCGCTCTTCGGGCTCGTAATTTGAGCCCGGGTTTACGGCTTCTTTGCACTACATCATCTCCTCAGGATACTCCATAAGATGCTTGTGTCCCGCTTGTATTGTGGCTCCTAGTGATACAGTTTCAGGGAATATTCGCTTGAAGAAAACACGAGCGCTGGCGAGTTTTGCCTGATGGAAATCTGAGTCGGGCTTGTCAAGGCAAACCCGGGCTATTTTTGCCCACATATACGCTAACATGACATTGCCAAAGTAGCGACAATAATCGGTAGCACCTGCGGCTAGGAAATGAGGATTTGCCATCCCTTGAGTAATCATCAAAAGAGTTAGTTGCTGCAATCCACGAACACCTTTGTACAATGGTTTGTTGAATTCCGCCATCTCTGGAATCTCGCGGTTCTCCTCGATGAATTCTGTCAAAGGCCACATCAAATGACGTAAGTTACGGCCGAGATTTTGAGTGATTTTACGTCCAGCAAGATCAAGCGCTTGGATTCCATTAGTTCCCTCCCATATTTTTGAAATTCGAACATCTCGATAAAATTGCTCAACACCATATTCTGAACAATATCCAGCACCACCCATGACTTGTATACAAGCACTGACTGTTTCACAACCTAAATCTGTGAAATGTGCTTTAACTATCGGAGTAAATAGAGCAACTAAGGCCTCGGCATATTCGGCTTCTTCGGGGTCATCACTATGCATCTGATCGATAAGAAGGCCTGTCCAAGCGGCAAGTGCTCTACAACCTTCTGTATTCACTTTGGAAGTAAGTAGCATCCTCCTAACATCTGGATGAACTAGAATATTATCGGCTCTCTCATTTGGTTCACGTGTACCTTTGAGATCTCGTCCTTGTCTTCTTTCACGAGCCCAGGAAAGAGCATTTTGGTAGGCAATTTCTGCTAACCCTATACCCATCATTCCCGTTGCTAGACGTTCTCTATTCATCATCTGGAACATCAATGGCATACCTTGGTTGAGATCCCCCACTCGCCATCCGATGCTGTCATCAAAATTCATCACACAGGTTGGTGACGCATGGATGCCCATCTTTTCCTCACTACCTGAGCATGTGACTCCATTGTGAGTGTCTAGAATGTCATGGGAAAGGCCATCAACACTACCTGATTTCCACTCTGATGGCATAAATTTAGGCACCAAAAATAGAGAGATTCCTTTTGTTCCCTCAGGCGCACCAGGAGTTTTTGCTAATACGAGATGGATTATGTTCTCGGCCATGTCATGTTCACCGTATGTGATGAAAATCTTAGTGCCTGAAACTCGGTATGTTCCATCTTCTTGAGGTTCTGCCTTTGAAGTGATTATTCCCAAATCAGTACCGGCGTGTGGCTCTGTCAAACACATTGTTCCGGCCCATTCTCCTTTAGCGAGATGAGTTGCGAAGTAGTCAATTAAATCTTGATCGCCATGTTCCGTCAATACCTCGTAAACACCAATTGATAGAGCGGGAAGAACACTCATCGCCATATTAGCTGAGGTGCCGAATTCAGCCCAAGTTACCGCTTGGAAGAATGAGGGCACTCCCATCCCCCCATGCTCCGGTTTGTTTGATGTGGAAAGCCAACCTTCCTCTATACCCTGCTTGTATGCATCCTTGAATTCCTGTGGCATCTTGATTGAACCATTTTCAAATTTGATTCCTTCTCTATCTCCTAGTTGATTAATTGGCAACCAAACCTCTTTGACGTGATCAGCCCATCCTTCCATTAGCATTGAAAGAAAGTCTTCATCAAAATCGTAGCCTAGTTTCTGAACTGTTGGAATTACGTTGAATACCTCATTGAAAAGAAATTCATAATCTCTAATTGGTGGGTTGTAAATTACCATATTTCATCACCTCAATTTCTCAATGGTTTCCCCGTCTGAACCATATGCTCCATTCTTGCTAAAGTTGCCACGTTTCGAGATAATTTGGATATCGCTGCCAGTTCCATAGCAAGGATATCATCTTCACTTAATTCGTCAAGCATATCTGTATCTCCACCAGTCAAGATATTGGCAAGTTCACCAGTCACAATGACATCATGAGGAGTTGCTTGACCAGAGCGCGAAAGATCGGAAACTGCCATATCTAAGGCGGCACGACCTGTTGCGCCAGGCAGATGATATGTATGTGGCTCTGGTGGTGTGTAATCATCGGCTAATTCTAGTACTCTGACTTTGGCATCTGCAAGGAGAAGGTCGCGATTCATCGAGATTCTGTCGTCTGGACGCAAAAATCCCATCCTGCGGGCTTGTTCGGCCGACTTTGCAATCTGGGCGGTTCCAATCATCTCGAATGCTTTCATCACAGCGCCCATAGGTCCGTTTGGGGCGATTCCGAATGCAGAAAGTCGTGCTAACATCTCCTTACAGCCGCCCCATCCAGGCACTATTCCAACGCCGACCTCGACGAGGCCTACATAAGATTCAGAATGTGCTTGAACTGCATCACAATGGAGCAATACTTCTGCTCCTCCACCTACACAAACTCCGGTTGATGCCGCCACGACTGGAACTTCGGCATATTTCAGTGCCTGATAGGCCTCTTGGCCAAGTGCAATGAAATCCTCTACATCCTTCCATGCGGCTAGATTTGCTCCGAAGAGTGCGAGACCTAGATTCGCGCCAGCACAGAAATTGTTAGAATCATTAGCAATTAGAATTCCTTTCCAATCACCATACTCTGCCATATCGACTGCTGTAAGGAGTATTTCCATACTTAGTGGGTCCATAGCATTCATCTTCGAGTGATACTCGACTAGTAGTACTTCATCTCCAGCATCCCAAATGCTGGCAGATGCATTACGTTGGATTGGTTTTCCGCGTCTCTTGAGATCTGCAACAGTCAGCGTCTCTGGTGGGCGACTAACCTGTACCATCTCACCACTAGGGCTTAATCGGTGGATTTCTCCATCTTCAATTGAATAGAATGAGCCCTTATCGGCACCTGTCTGAAGGAATTCCGGCACAGACCTTCCAAGCGCTTGTAGGCGTTTTACAACTCCTGCGGCACCAATACTGTCAATCATTTCAAAAGGACCTTTCTTCCAATTGTAACCAACTTTCATAGCTCCGTCAATAGCATAGATGTCATCTGTGACTTCAGGTACAAGATATGCTGCATAAGATAGAGTATCAAGAAGAACTTCGGCAACGAATGCCGAACCCTCATCATCGTGGTCAAGCATTCGAGTAATACCCTGCTTGGCCATTTTTGCTGAGGCAAAAGCAGCCTTCCTGTTCGCAGTTGCATATTCGCCTGTAACTAGATTGCGGGCCTCTTTGATTTTAGCACCACCTTCTCGATTTAATCTGTAGAAGCCTCCTTTGCCCTTACGACCAGTATAGCCATCTGCAAGCATGTCGCGGACAATTTGGTCGCCAGCTCCTGCAATCTGATGGAATGGGTCATCCGACTCTAGGTGAGTTAGCATACTAGACATGACATGCGGAATCAGGTCGATTCCAACTAAATCCATCAGACCGAATACAGCGGTCTTGGGTAAGCCGATTGGACGGCCGAGCATCGCATCAGCCTGCTCGACTGTGAGGCCGTGTTCGAGGGTCGCTTTGATTGAACGCTGAACGAAATACACACCTAATCGATTTCCAATAAATCCGGGAGTATCATTACAATGAGTTACGCGCTTGCCCAATTGTACCAATGCGAATTCAGAAAATTGAGAAACTACGGATTCGTTTACATCGTCACCAGATACTACCTCAAGGAGTGGAAGATATCTGGGTGGATTGAAAAAATGAGTGATTAGGAAGCGCGAGGCTAAGTCCGAATCCATACCTTCAATCAAGGCAGAGCGAGGAAGGGTGGATGTGTTGGATGAAAGTATAGTCTTAGAACCAATATGTTCAGCAAGTTTTTGATAGAGACTTTGCTTAATCTCAAGATTTTCAATTATGACTTCAACTACCCAATCATAGTCTTTCAAAAGAGGTAAGTCATCATCGATATTACCTGCTGTGATGCGCTTTGCATATGATTTGTGCATCAACATCTCTGGATTTGATTTGAACATCTTCTTGATGGCTCCAGCGGCTAGGGTATTTCGATCAGAAGCACCATCTGGAACTATGTCAAGCAACA